>Ga0209512_1000804_pt1 | contig 45346 bp, 32 predicted proteins | sample frozenSSSSmetaG_FD_184142 | JGI IMG/M metagenome (GOLD analysis project Ga0209512, IMG submission 184142) | Glacier valley bacterial and archeal communities from Borup Fiord, Nunavut, Canada, to study Microbial Dark Matter (Phase II) -... | ecosystem: Environmental > Aquatic > Freshwater > Ice >...
CGCGACTCAATCAATTAGAATCACAATTGAGTCAAGGCGGAAGCCGTACACCAGCCACTATTCCTTTACCGTCATCTTCCGGACGCATCTCCCAGCCAAACCGTTCATTTGATCGCTTGGCAACTTTTGTGATTGAATTAAAAGAGCAAGTCGATAAATTACAGACTCGCGTGGCGCGGTTAGAGTCGCGGTAATGTTCTGCTAATTCTCGGAAATCTGTATGCTAAATAATGAACCTACCACTTATGAAGGCGGTTGTCACTGCGGTGCTGTCCGCTTTAGTGTAGTGGTTGACCAGCATAAAGTTGACGATTGTAACTGTTCAATTTGCCGTAAGAAGGGATTTTTACACTTAATTGTGCCGCAAGATAAGTTTGTTTTATTACAAGGTACTGATGAATTAGCGACGTACACATTTAATACTGGTGTGGCGCAACATAAATTTTGTCGTGTTTGTGGTATGCATCCTTTTTATATTCCGCGTAGCCATCCTGACTGCATTGATGTGAATGTCCGCTGTCTGGATGGTGATGTGTTATCGCAATTTGAGATTGTGCCTTTTAATGGCGCAAATTGGGAGGAAAATATTCACAAGTTGCATCAGTAGGAATATGAGCGATTAATGAAATTAAGTTACAGTCCTTACTATCAGACTGAGTTTGGTGCTGCTTATTTGGGTGATAGTTTAGAATTAATGGCAGATATACCTGATGAAAGTATTGATCTCATTTGCACTTCGCCGCCTTTTGCATTAGTCCGCAAAAAAGCGTATGGGAATGTCGATGCTGACCAGTATATCGAATGGTTTGAAGGTTTTGCTACACACTTTTACCGGATTTTGAAGCCGACTGGGTCACTGATAATTGATATTGGTGGTAGCTGGATCAAAGGAATGCCGGTGCGATCGCTATATCATTTTGAGTTAGTGATTAATTTATGTAAACCTCAAGCCAAAGGTGGATTAGGCTTTTACCTAGCCCAAGAATTATATTGGTACAACCCCGCTAAACTCCCTACTCCGGCTGAATGGGTAACAGTCCGTCGTGAAAGAGTCAAGGATGCTGTGAATACAGTATGGTGGCTTTCCAAGGAACCGCATCCTAAAGCAAATAATCGCCGAGTTTTAAAGCCTTATAGCCAAGCAATGAAAAATCTGCTGAAGAATGGTTATAAAGCCAAACTGCGTCCCTCAGGTCATGATATCTCCAATAAATTTCAACAAGATCGAGGCGGCGCAATTCCACCAAATATTATTGATGGACAAGAATATCACACAGAAATAGGCGATCCTATTCCCAGCGAAGATTTATACCAGAGAGTGAATGTAATTTCCGCTTCTAACACAGCTTCCAATGACTACTATCAAAGAAAATGTAAAGAAGCAGGTATGAAACCACATCCCGCAAGATTTCCACCCAGTTTACCGGAGTTTGCCATCAATCTTTGTACGGAACCGGGCGATATTGTTTTAGACCCATTTGCAGGTTCTAATATGACAGGTAGAATTGCAGAAACTTTACAAAGACACTGGATAGCTTTGGAAATCGATGAGGATTATCTCAAAAGTTCTCAACTAAGATTTGCCAAAGACGCGCCTTTGGTGGTTGAGCCTCCACAGGTTTTGAACACTAATCTTTAACCAGGATGCGATGAATAAGCGTTAACTGCAATGGAGATGAAAGAGGGGTAATGATGTTAGATTCTGGATTTGATATGTGGCTTCTGATGTGCGATCGCTGCCTTGCATCCCGGCATTAAAGTCATCAAGAAGATAATGGCGGTACTAGAAAGTCTGTAAACAATTGCACATCAAAACTACTATTGATTAGCGCGTTCACCAACCGTCGATCCAATGTTAGCAAGGGCGCACCGACCTGATGTGACAACACCACATAGCAGGCGTCATATGCTGTAATGCCATAATCTAAAGCTATTTTAACCGCTGCTATCATTAGCTCTTTGGTTGAAGTTACCTGTAACCGCAAAGCTTTCAAGCTGGCGAGATCCGCTTGGACTTGTTCTGCCATGTAGAGATCAGCTCGAACGTATTTCCAAAAAACATTGGCACATTCAATATAAAACAAGTCAGGCACAAAGAACTCAGTACGCGGGTCATTGAGATGATCAAAAAGTTGATTAACCTTTGAGTTTAATGGATCGGCGATAAACTGCTTAATGCAAATATTTGTATCTAGTACACACCGTAGTGGAACCGTCATCTGTCACGATCCTCTCGAACTAAAACGGTGCTATCTGGCATTCCAAAGTCCGTAGGATTAACTCTTGGGCGGCTGCGTATCTCCGACAAGACTTCAGCTATTGACTTTACTTCATCATACACTTGATACTTTGCATGTTCAGTGGGCCATGCAGCTTGACTCAACAAATGAATCACAGCTTCATTAATAGAAAAATTATTCTCTTCAGCGAGGAACTGTATGCGACCGTACAGTTCATCCGGCAGATTTTCAATTTGAAGGTTAGTCATGATCGTTTGATCTATTTTCCTAGTAGTCTAGCCTAATCCTAAAATCCGCCTCTACCAGTGGTAGGGCGGATTCTTACTCCCCTCAAGGTCGATCTGTCAATCTGAGGTTAGGCGGGGTAAATCCGCAGACGGCGATTTGGTTCTTCGCCAAAGCTGTTGGATTTGAGACGGTAGTGCTCGACTAACTCGTGTTGCATTTTGCGAACTTGAGCCGATCGCGGTAATAATTCCACCGGCTGTCCTTTGGGAATCACGATTTGCTCCACAGCTAATCTAGCTTCTTCTAGCGCGTCAATTTCGTCCTCACTACCATTGTGAGAAAACAGGCTGAGTTCGCGCTCATCAGTCATCTCAGGGTCATCGAGATTCAACATCCGCCGCAAAGAACGGGTAATTTGCGGAATGGTGCTGGCTTTAATCATCTGAATTGGCACTTGCCGAACTTTGGCGACGTGGCGCAATTTGGAGTGATTTTTGACATGCGATCGCAGTGCCAAAATCGCATCTGCACTATCAATATCTTTAGTCAAAATCACAGGTAAATTCAGCACTTCAATCACCTGTTCCAACTGATTCCGACTGACACCATAAGGATAAATGTGCAGAGGTAAATCTTCCCCATTTGGTCCTGGTGTCCGGGCGCTATAGTCAAACCGCTCCTGACCATCAAAGGACTCATTTAGCAAGCGGTCAAACTCACTTTCCGGTGCGACCTTTTCGGCACGACCAAAGGGCTGCATCGGCACCATTTGTCCAGATGTGCGCCAACCATTAGGCGGTGCAGGGACTTCCCTGACGTTGTCAGCAATACTTTCGTTGCGACGCTCTCGTTTGGTCTCCCGCACAGGAGCCAAAGAAGCAACCATACTGCCTTCGCCGGTATCTTTAGGAACCGGAATCTCACGGGTCATTGTCACCTTACCGCTGTCATCAACGGTTCGCATTTGCGGATTAGGTTGACGCCCGCGCAACAAAGTATCAACGGTATCAGCGACACTTTCGTGAACTACCCAACGATGGCGTTCCAGCATTTCCACCGCGATGTCAAAAGTAGGTGGAGATTTGCGCTCCAAAACTGTCTTTTGAGTGCGTCGGCGTCTAGCTTCTTCGTCACCTAATGTCACCGCTTGAATCCCCCCAATCAAATCGGAGAGAGTAGGATTCTTAATCAGGTTTTCAATCTGATTACCGTGAGCAGTACCGACAAGCTGAACACCTCGCTCCGCAATGGTTCGCGCCGCTAAAGCTTCTAACTCCGTGCCAATCTCATCAATCACGATCACTTCTGGCATGTGGTTTTCCACTGCCTCAATCATCACCTGATGCTGAAGTTCGGGACGAGCAACTTGCATGCGTCGCGCCCGTCCAATCGCAGGATGGGTAATATCGCCATCGCCGGCAATTTCGTTGGAAGTGTCGATAATCACTACTCGTTTATTTAGCTCGTCGGCTAAAACACGAGCAATCTCCCGCAAAGCGGTGGTTTTACCTACCCCTGGACGACCTAACATTAAAATTGACTGACCAGTTTCAACTAGGTCGCGGATCATACTAATGGTGCCAAACACAGCCCGTCCAACACGACAGGTTAAACCGATAATTTTGCCTGTACGGTTGCGGATAGCGCTAATACGGTGCAGTGTGCGCTCAATTCCGGCGCGGTTATCCCCGCCAAAAATGCCGACTCGCTCAATACAATCGTCTAGCTGTGCTTGGGTGATCGCTGTCTCGGAAAGATATTCAGCTTGATGGGGAAATCTGGCTTCTGGGCGACGACCCAGATCCAAAACTACCTCAACTAAATTATCTAATTGGGGATGATTTTCTAATATCTGTCCAAGTTCTGGAGGCAAAATTTGTAACAGTTGTTTAAGATCGTCTGTTATCGTCATACTTCCTATATTGACGTTGCTAGCGATAGCGATAAGGTGATGATTGGTTTTAGATGGACGGATTTTCGCAAATCTCAGATCTAAAAAATGGCTGATTTAAGAGGGGAAACCAAAGCATGGGCAAGCTCTACAGCCTGCCAAAGTAAATCGGGCTTGTCTTCTAAATTAGTCGCCGTTTGATCCTGACTCACCTCCTGTTCTAACTGTTCAAGAATCGGTGACAGCAAAACGCGGGCATAGCTACCGTAGGCAACACCAGCAATGCGTCTTCGCAGTCCCATTGCCTTTAACTTGGTGACTGTGTAACTATTAGTACCGCCAGCTAGCTGTACATGTCCGGGTAGATTGGCGGACAAAACTTTTGTGGCAAATTTCACAGCCGCTCTTGTAGCGCCATCACCAATATCACCACTCATTGGGCGACCATCTGTTTGCCAAATCAGGGGAATGCGGGGAGAAATTAAATCATAGATTGCCCGCAGATAATCAACTAAGCCGTCTCCATCTGGACAACTAATGGAAACAAGTTTTAGGCGATCAACCCACGGAGATATTGCCCTCCACAATCGAGAAAATTCCGTTAATCTCCCTACTTGCGTATGAATTTCTACCGCATCTACACCGCTTGGCAGCAATAACGGCGCTAAAGCTCCTGGTGTTGACACATAGGAACGGGTGTAAATGAGTTGGTTAGGGCATACAGGTAAACAACGACCGCAACCATAACAGGTATTACTCTCTACTCCCGAAAAATCATCTCTCTGACGATGAAAAACGATCGCTTGGGCGGGACAAATCTTTTCGCACGGGCGCGGACAATCACTAGGACATTGTGCTGAGTTAAATTCTGCTTTGCGAAAATGTGGATCTTCCCCGTCGTTCAAGCTGACCATTAACAATGGTGATTTTTCGTGAACTACAAAACCCCGAGCCTGAGCTTGGTCTCCAAAATCTTTGGCAACGGCAAGAGCTGAACGCACTGTCGCGATCACAGCTGGATCAGCTGCCACATCTATACAGTCAGCGCCTGCCAAAGTGTAGGCTAATGTTAAACTTCTGACCGCAGGTAAATGTTGGAAGCTGGCTCCGCAAATCAGCTTAAACCAGTGACCTTCTTTGAGAGATTGTAATGGGTTGTACAGTTCAATCACACTTATATACTAATCTGTACAACTGCAAAAATTAGCGTATGAGGTGTGGATATCTCTCCAATAAAGAATTGCTTATAGTCGTGAGAATGGAATTGCATACAGTTAATACTGATAATAATACTTAGATACTTAAATTATAGTATAAATTAAATCGTTATTATGTATCGGGGCAAGATTGATGCAACGGAATTTCAATGATAAACTCTGATCCCTGACTTGGTATAGAATGACACGTTAATTTCCCTTGATGTTTTTGCACGATAATTTGATAGCTGATAGATAATCCTAATCCTGTACCCTGACCTACAGGCTTCGTGGTAAAAAAGGGGTCAAATACCCGTGATATTACTTGCTCCGTTATTCCTTTGCCATTATCTGCTACACATACTTTAACAGTATTGTTAGCTGTCATTTCTGTGCTAATCCGGATTTGAGGATGAGATTCCGCTTGTCTCTCTCCTTCCAATGCATCAATCGCGTTATTCAACAGATGCATAAAAACTTGATTGAGTTGACTTGGATAACAAGTGACGACCGAACTGCGATAATCTTTATGAATTTCAATCGTTGGACGAGATTTATTTGTGACAAGTCGATGTTGTAGCATGACTAGTGTGTTATCTATCCCTTCGTGGATATCAACTTGCTTGAGCTGCGCTTCGTCACTCCGCGAGAAATTTTGCAGGGACAACACAACTCCACGGATGCGATCGACTCCGCGATTCATCGCATCTACCAAACTTTGCACATCGTTCATGACAAAGTTTAAGTCTACCTCTTCAATGATTTGCTGGATTTTATTTGTAGGATGCGGAACTTCCTGTTGATAAACTTGAATAATCGCAACTAAATCTTTGATGTATTGACTGGTATATTTAAGATTGCCGTAGATAAAACTGATGGGGTTATTAATTTCATGGGCTATCCCAGCGACTAACTGACCTAAGGCAGCCATCTTCTCATTTTGAATAAGATGTAATTGAGCTTTTTGCAAATCTTCCATCGCTTGTGATAGCTGCATATTATTTTCTTGCAGCTTGGTTTGAAGTCTTCGCAAATTCAGATGATTTTCAATCCGTGAAATTACCTCGGCTGATTGAAAAGGTTTTGTAATATAATCTACACCACCAACTTCAAAAGCTCTTACCTTATCTAACACATGATCTAAAGCACTAATAAAAATAACTGGGACATTTTTTGTGCGATCGCTCGCTTTGAGTTGTTGACAAACTTCATAACCATCCATTTCTGGCATGCTAATATCAAGCAAAATTATATCAGGTAAAAGCATTTGACAGGCACTTAGTGCCAATTTACCGTTCAAGGCTTTACGAACCTCATATCCTTGCCCAGTTAACATCGCCGATAGCAAACGCAAGTTATCTGGTGTATCATCAACTACCAAAATATTTTTTTTAGAAGTATGATCTAGATAGCTATTCATTTTAGGTTAAAAGTGTTTCCTGCAAAAAACTATACCTGAAATAGCCGAGCTGAGTCCACCCTCAAGTGACAACTGCAATTATTTGACAGTTTTCTGCCACTAATGTTTACGTGTATTATTTCTGGCGATTGCAAAGGATTGGACTACTTACCACTTAGGGTTTGAGTTGAGCAAGTCTAAAAGCGATTGTGAAGATAAAGGTTCCGAAAATAGATATCCTTGAGCGAAATCACAATTTAAGCTTTTGAGTTGCGCTAATTGTGAGTCGGTTTCGACACCCTCGGCTATAGCACTCATTCCTATTGAGTGAGCAATCCCGATCATTGCTGGCACCAAACCCTGGTTTTCTTGGTGAGTATGCATGCGTCTAACAAAAGATTTGTCAATTTTGATAACACTTAATGGAAATTTATGCAAGTAGCTTAATGAGGAATAACCTGTACCAAAGTCATCAATCACTAACTGAATCTGTCGTTCTTGGAATTGCTGCAAGAGAATCATCGCCGATTCAGTATCTTCTAGCAATGCGCTTTCGGTGATTTCGAGTTTCAAACTGGTGCTTTTTAGTTGAGTTTCCTGAAGAATATCATCGATTTGAGCGATCAACTTGGGTTGAGCCAGCAATCGCACAGAAAGATTTACATTAATCGTGATGTGTTGGTAAGCACTGTCATATTGGTGTAATTGGTGGAGGTGAGCGCAAGCTTGGCGTAATACATTGATATTAATTGCTGTAATTAATCCTGTCTCTTCCGCAACGGGAATAAAATCATCTGGGAACACCAAACCGCGCTGAGGGTGCTGCCAGCGCACTAGCGCCTCTAATCCAGTAATTATCCCTGTAGTTAAACAGACAATGGGTTGATAATGAACAACAAATTCGTTCCTTTCAACTGCCCTTTGCAAGTCATTCTCTAGGTGCAACAGTTGCATTGCTTCCTGATGCATAGTGGGGTCAAACAAGTGATAGCGAGCTTTTCCTAAAGCTTTAGCGCGATACATTGCCGTATCAGCGTCCCTAAGTAAATATTCCGGCTTTTTATAGTACGGACTGGAGAAGGCAATGCCAATACTGACATTAATAAATACTTCATATCGAGACAAGCGGAACGGCACAGTGAGAACATTGAGGATGTTCCCCGCAACTTGTGTTGCCATGTCAACATCAGCAACTTGATCTAAAATAATTGCGAATTCGTCACCGCCAAGTCTAGCTAAAGTATCAATATCTCGCAGGGAGGCTTTGAGACGGTGGGCGATGGCTACCAATAATTCATCTCCAACCAGATGACCGAGAGAATCATTCACTAATTTAAAGCGATCGCAGTCCAAAAAGAACACAGCAAAAGCCAGTGATTTATCCAGATATTGTTGCAATCGTTCTAAAAATAGTGACCGATTTGGCAGACCAGTGAGTGGATCGTGCAACGCCAGGTGTAGCAGTTGATTTTGAAGTTCTTGGCGTTCGGTAATTTCTTGAACGAGTTCTTGATTGGCACTTTCTAATTGAAGAGTGCGTTCTTTCACCCTTTGTTCGAGTTCGCTGTTGAGCTTGAGAATTTTGACTTGAGCCGCCTGTAGTGCTAGCTGATTTTTGACGCGGACTAACACTTCTTCAAACTGAAACGGTTTGGTAATATAATCTACACCACCAGCATTAAAGGCTTTTACCTTATCAAAAACATCATCTAAAGCACTTAAAAAAATCACCGGAATCTGGCGATTTTCCTCTGAGGCTTTGAGGCGCTGGCAAACCTCATAGCCGTCCACATCCGGCATCATAATATCAAGTAAGATTAAATTGGGTAAGACTGTTTGGCAGGCAGTTAAAGCCATATGCCAGTTTAAAGCTTTGCGAACATTGTACCCTTGATTGGTCAACATCGCTGCTAAAACCCGCAAGTTATCTGGCGAATCGTCAATAATCAGAATATCTTGTTGTTCTACCTGATCTAGATTCATGCTGAGCGCTGCTGAGTCAATTCCACATTCAGAAAATAATAATTATCCACTCTGATCAACCATTTTTTAGCCAGTCGGGTAATTCTACCGAAATTTACAGAGAAATCCGGAATTTTTTTGACAATCAGAAAACTTACGTTACAAATTGAGTCAATGCCATGATTTTTTCAAACTGGTAGTTATTCGCTAAATCTCCTAAAACCTTTGCTAGGGACGCTTTTTCTGGAGGAATTTGTTCCAGCAATTTTAAAATTAGGTCATCACTGCATTGTGCAGCAGCATGATGTACTTCCGCAATCCACGAAGATTGCATTTGAGAAAGTATATAAACTAATTCTGTAGATGTCAAAGTTTTGCCATTTTCTTCCTCTGTACTGAAGAGTGCATTCATTGGTTGATAAATGTACTGAAGATTTAAATGTTGGCCGAGGAGGAGCAGCAATAACTCTTGACGGAATGGCTTGCAGATAGAATCATCACAACCAGCTAACAGCATTGTTTTTCGCTGTTCCTCAAAAGCGTTAGCAGTCAAAGCAATAATAATTGTCGGTGGCGTTGTAGCTGTCTTTGCTTTAATCAGACGAGTCGCTGTATAACCGTCCATGACTGGCATTTGCATATCCATTAAGATTAATTGCGGTTGCCAGCTTTCCCAACAGGCTAAAGCTTCTTGCCCATTTTCAGCTTCCCTGACGCTAAAACCAATAGATGTCAATAATGTGACTAACATCAGCCGACTTTCACTGGCATCGTCCACTACTAAGATGCGATACTCATCGGAATCAGGTGCTAAACCGATGACTTGAGGTTGGCGATCGCTAGTTTGAATTTCCGCAGGTTCAGCGGTTGCTATTTCAATATTAAAAGTAAACAGGCTGCCCTCACCGAGTTTGCTGCTGACATGAATATCTCCCCCCATAAGTTTGACGTATTTGCGGCTGATTGGTAAACCTAATCCAGTACCTTGCTGAGATTTGCGTCCTGTTTCAGTTTGTCCAAAGGCTTCAAAAAGCAAGCTAACTTCGTTTATGGAAATACCAGGTCCGGTGTCTTCGATCTCAAAGATTAAAGAGTTCGGTCGCGGAGATCCTCTTTTTACTCGGAGTGTTACCTGACCGTATTCGGTAAATTTGATGGCATTTCCGAGGAGGTTGAGCAAGACTTGGCGCAATTTACTGTCATCAGATTGGATGTAGCGGGGGATGTCGCTTGCATATTCAAAGTGCAGTTGTAAGCCTTTGGATGTGGCTCTTAAGTGCAACATGTCTTCAAGGCTGTTGAGCAAACGAATTAAATCGAAGCTACTGGTATTTAATATCGTTCTACCAGCTTCAATTTTTGACATTTCCAAAATGTCGTTAATCAATTCGAGTAAATGCTCGCCAGCGCGATTGATAATTGCTAGGTAGTCTTGATGATTTTGAAGAACAGAATGGTCACGACTCATCAATTGGGTAAAACCGAGGATCGCATTGAGTGGGGTTCTTAATTCGTGACTCATGTTAGCGAGAAATTCACTTTTAGCCTTGTTGGCTTGATCCGCTGCCAATACGGCTTGTTGTAAGGCAGCCGATTGGCTTTGGGTTTGGGCGAGTAAATTTGCTTGCTGTAGGGCGACTCCTAACTGATTACCAATTTGGATCACCATGTTAATCTCTGCCGTTTGCCATTGGCGAGGACCAGAATTTTGATAAGTTGAGAGCAATCCCCAAAGTTGGCTACCGCAGAAGATTGGTACAGTAATGTAAGCTCTAGCTTGAAACCGCTCGAGCATTTCCACATAACAAGTGGCAAAGTTAGCTTGGTAAATATCTTCTATTGCTAAGTAATTTACCCCTTGGTTATAAATCCCACCTTGAGTTGTTTGAAAATAGGTATCTGCTACCTGATTAATTCGCATACCTAACTTTTGGATGATGCAAGTGTCGTCTTGTAGTGCTTCATCAGTCAGACCAGGGTCATTTTGATGTTCTAGCATCAAAGATAACCACTCACTGCCGACTGACTCAGCAACGAACTCTCCACTCCAGTCTGGATGAAAACGATAGACGACGACGCGATCGCTATCAATCACTTGCCGCAATTCTGCGGTTGTTGCCGCAAATATCGTTTGCAAATCCAGTGAGGAACGTATTCTTTGCACGACCTGAGAAATCGCTTGTTCGCGTTCGACACTTTCACGCAAGGCGGTTTCGGCACGTTTGAGATCGCTGATTTCCGCTAAAATTGTTCCGACACTTTCGGGCTGACCATCTTCTCCCAAAATCGGAAAAGAAGAAACGAGAAAGTGACGCAAAATGTCTGGTTGTGTGCGGGAAGGACTACTTAATTCCTGGTTGAGAATCTTTTCACCTGTATTGAGTACTTGTTCGTAGATGGGGATTAAAGGCGCGAGAGGCGATTCGGCTAAAGTTTTACCAATATGCTCATTGATGGGTAATCCATTAATCTCAGCTAACAGTTCATTGATTTGCACAAACCGCATTTGGCGGTCGAGGATTGCTAGCCCCACAGGCGCAGAACTGAAAAAAGCATTTAACAAGGCTTGGCGTAATGCTAGTTGACGTTCGAGGATTTTGCGATCGGTAATGTCTTTCGCTGTACATAACACACAGCGTTGTCCGTCAACTACAATCAGTTCGGCAGAATACAGTGTGCTTCTAACTTCACCTGAGAGTAGGCGAAAATCGACCTCATAGTTCCGAATAGCTCCTTGCTCTCGGATAATTTGCCGAATTTTGCGCCATTCTTCCGGATCAACCCGAATCCCCATCTGTTTCATGGTTCGACCAATCATGAGAGAGCGAGTCAAACCAGTAAATTCACAGAAGCTGTCGTTAACTTCAATGTAGCGAAAGTCGGGGAAGACGGAGATTGCTAAAGGATCGGGAGAAGCTCGAAAAGCCGAGGCTAATTTGGCTTCGCTATTTTTATGTGCGGCTTCAGCGCGTTGGCGATCGCGGATTTCGCGGTTGAGTTGAATATTTTGGCAATCCAAGGCGGCGCGAGCTTGTCGTTCTTGCTCTAATAGCTGGGCTTGGGCGATGGCAATTCCTAGTTGGGCGGCGATGGACTCTAGCAATTCAATTTCAGCAGCGGTCCAATCATGACTAGAGCACTTTTGCAGACAAATTATCCCATTTGGCTCACCTTTGTAAGAAGTCCGTACTGCCAGCAAGGACTTGAGTCCGTCGCGGTTAACGGATTGCAGATTCGCGAGCAATGGCTCAACTTCAACAACTGAACTCACTAGAGCTTGGTCTTGCGATAATACCTGCTGAAGATGAAGGTTGCCAGTTACAGGAATATCGATCTCGCCATCAGAAGCATAGCCAGGAGCGAAATACCTGCCAAGCAGGATAACTCTCGGAGTTGGCAACGCTAGATAAAGATGGATCAAGGCACGATCTGCACCAAATGCTTGACCGATTTGGGTTGCGGCTGTCTCAAATACTTTCCCTGGCTCTAAAGAGGAGCGAATTTCATTCGTTATTTGCTGTAGCAGATTGCTGCGGTCTAATTGGGTTTGCAATGCCGAATCTGCTTGATAGCGTTCGTATGCTAAAGAAATTGCTGTTGCTGCTATTTGCAAAAATGTAATTTCTGTATTTTCCCATATACGTGTTTCTACGCAATTATCAAAACCGATGTAACCAACGAATTTGCCTTTAGTGAAGAGTGGCAAAATTAGGATTGAGAGGACATCTAGTTGCTCTAAAATCGCCCTTTCTAATTCAGGAAATTCGGCAACTCTGCCAGAAATCATCTTGCCTTGTGATAATAACTCTACCCACGTTGAGAAATTATCATAAGATAGATTCTGTAATTTAGGATTATCGATTTGTGGACGAATACCTGGAGCGCACCACTCAGCGCGTTTACTCCGGCACAAGTTGCCATTAACACGATGATTTTCATATATGTAAGCACGGCTAGCCTTGCAAGCTGTCCCCAAACTTTGCAAGATCTCTGTGTAGCATTGATCGCAATTATCAAAAGTTATTAATTTGCTTTCCACTGCGACTAACGCCGCGAGATATCGTTCGCGTAATTTTAAGGCTGTTTCCGAGTGCTTGCGCTCATTTATATCCGCAATTGTCGTCACAACAAACATTTTTCCATCATCTTGCTGGAAAATACCCCACTTGACATCAACAATTAACTCCTGACCATCTTGGCGTCTGAGAATAAATTCGCCATGATCATCCTGTCGTTCAAGTGTAATATCTTCAAGATCTGCATCAGGAAAATGTACAGTAAATACTTGACCAATTATTTCTTCTCTAGTACAGCCGCAAATTTGACAAAATGCTGGATTTACTTCGATAAAACAGCCAGACTCGTCTGTCAGACATATGCCTGTTTGAGCAGAATCTAAAATTGACTTAATTAATTTATTACTATTACTTAATTCCAGAGCAAAGCGCTGCCGTTCTTGAATTTCCTGCTGTAATTGCTGGTTTTGTGACTGCAACTGCTTTTGTAACTTTTGAATCGTAATTTGCTTTTCAACTCGGACTAAAATTTCTTCAGCTTTAAAAGGTTTATTAACATAATCCACCCCACCTAATTTAAAGGCTTTAACTTTTTCGGAAATCTCTTCTAAAACACTAATAAAAATTATCGGAATATCCCGAGTTTCTGCCTGGGCTTTGAGTTTTTTGCAGACTTCATACCCATTCATTTCCGGCATCAAAATATCTAGTAAAATTAAATCGGGTGGCGAGGCTTTCACAGCATTTAAAGCAAGTTGACCAGAAATTGCTCTTTGAACTTTGTAACCTTCACTTAATAATACATTAGATAAAAAATGCAAATTTTCTGGTCGATCGTCTACCAATAAAATTTTTACGTAACTATTGTCTTTCATGCCCGATGCCTAACTTAAACTAGTAATTACTCACCAATGAACAGCTTAGTTAATCGCAAAATCACGTCAAGTCTAAAATTGTCTAATAACTCTTGAAAAGCGATCGCTAGATTAACTTTTTCTACCGGAATTTGCTCAATCAAGTTTTGAACCAACTCTTCATTAACTTCATTAGCTGCTTGTGATAAATCTCTGACCCAGCCGAGCGGCATTTCTGCCAGTTCGCTGCAAAAAAATGAATCTGGTCTGGCAATGTCACTGTGTTTTCTTCTAATAGATGATATCATCATTGACTCAGGTAATTCATAAACATAACGAACACCTAAATATTCAGCTATCTTCTCAAAAATCACGTCTTCTTGGAAAGGTTTGCGAATAAAATCATCACAGCCTGCGGCTAATATTTCTGCTCGTCTGGTTTCAAAAGCACTCGCAGTCAGGGCAATAATTGCTGTCCGATTAGCAAGTTTTAATTTACACTCCCTAGCTCTAATTTGTTTGGCAGCTTCGACCCCGTCCATCACCGGCATCCTTGTATCTAGATAAATCAGGTGAGGTTGCCAACTCTCCCAAAGTTCAATTGCTTGGATGCCATTTTCAGCTTCATTCACTTCAAAGCCAATTGGCTGAAGTAACTTTACCAATAGCAAGCGATTTTCTGTAATATCATCTACCACCAGAATTCTATATGTTGGTTGTGGCTCTAAACCAATTACCCGGCGAATAGGTTTAATAATAATATCCAATACATCTGCTGTGGCAATATTAATATTAAATTTAAAAGTTGTCCCCTCACCAACAACACTCCTAGATGCGATTTCTCCTCCCATCAATTGCACAAATTTTCGAGTGATTGCTAAACCTAAACCTGTCCCTTCAGCGGATTTCATCCCTACTTCCGTCTGGACAAAAGCTTCAAATAATTGGTTAATTTCATCGTTAGCAATACCCGGTCCAGTATCTTCTACTTCAAACACCAAAGACTGGGTGGGTGTATAATTGACACGCAAAGTTACGCTGCCGTAATCTGTAAATTTAATCGCATTACCTAAAAGGTTAATTAAACAGCCGCGTAACTTTTTTTGATCTGTGGTGATATATTGAGGGACATCAGCAGCAACAGAAAATATGAGTCGGAGATTTTTTTGTTCAGCTTTGAATTGGAATGTTTCTTCCAAATTATCAATCAAGTGATATAAGTCAAAACTAGTTTCATGCAGCGAAATTATCCCCGCCTCGATTTTGGATAAATCTAATACATCGTTAATTAACTCCATTAAATGTTCGCCACTGCGATTAATGATGCGAAGATTTTCTCTTTGCTCGCTACTCAAGAAGCGATCGCGGTTCATAATCTGTGTAAAGCCCAGAATTGCATTTAGGGGTGTTCGCAGTTCATGGCTCATATTCGCCACAAATTGGCTTTTAGCTTGGGAGACAGCGGTGGCGGCGGCTTCTGCCTTGCGCCGTTCCAGCACTTCTTGTTGTAATTGTTGATTTTGCTCTCTTAATTGCCGTGAAAGTCTTTGGATGGTCATTTGATTTTCTACCCGTGCCAAGACTTCCTCAACTTGAAAAGGTTTAGTAATATAGTCTACCCCACCAACCTTAAAAGCTTTAACTTTATCAAAAATCTCATCTAAGGCACTGATAAAAATCACCGGAATATCCCGAGTCGCCGGGGAAGCTTTCAATTGTTCACAAACTTCATAGCCATCCATTTCTGGCATTCTAATATCAAGCAAAATTACATCAGGTGGTGCTGAATGTGCTACCCGTATCGCCATTGTACCTTTAACTACACCTCTGACTGTATACCCAGATTCAGATAAAGTAATCGATAAAACCTGGAGATTTTCTGGTGTATCGTCAACTATTAAAATATTCCCTCTATCTGTAGATAGATTATTATTCACTCCTCACTCCTAATTAATGCTTTAGCTACTTTGCTTGTTCGATTAATTCCACTATTTTGTCACAACGAAAATTTTTCACCCATTCACTCAATGACTCTGCTAAAAAGGCATGCTCAGCTGGGATTTGGGTAATGAGTTGCCTTAGGTGCTCGTTATCAACACACTCAGCCGCTTGCTGTAGCTGAGTTAGCCAGGGCGTTGGCATCACATTCACTAATTCCGGCGTTAACTCCTCTACTGAGTGGTTTGGGATAGTGCGTGGCAACTCTTCATACAGGTATTGCACTCCTAAATGAGTGGAGATTTTCTCTAGTAGCACCTCTTCGCGGAAAGGCTTAATCACAAAATCGTCACACCCTGTCAATAAAATCAAGTTGCGCTCTTGATCGAAGGCACTGGCGGTAAAAGCAATCACCACAGTTGCTTGTCCATGCAATCTAGCTTTAATATATTTGGTTGCCTCGTAACCGTCCATCACCGGCATCCGCATATCCATAAAAATTAGGTGTGGTTCCCAACTTTCCCATTCTTGAATTGCTTGCTGACCGTTTTCGGCGGCGCGGACTGCAAATCCTAGCGGTGACAGGAGGTGGATAATCAGTTGACGGCTTTCAGTGCGATCATCTACGACTAAAATCCGATATGTTGGCTGGTTGGGTGCTAAAGCTTTAACTCTTTGAGTAGGTAGGCAATTAGACATCGCCGTCGCCTCAACTAAACTCACTTTGATCTCAAATTGGCAGATTGTACCTGATCCCAAAACACTCCTGACGCTAATCTCCCCCCCCATCAATTGCACAAATTTCTGGCTAATCGGTAAACCTAAACCCGTTCCTTCTTGAGTCTTACCGCTTTCGATTTGCACAAACGGCTCAAACAAAGTCTCCATCGCCTCGCTGGCAATACCAATACCAGTATCTTCGACCTCAAAAAGCAAGGATACGGTTTTTTCTCCATATTTGCCTTTAACTCGCACCACTACAGAGCCTGATTCAGTAAATTTAATCGCATTGACAATCAGGTTGAGTAAAACTTGCTGCAATTTACTTTCATCTGTGCGGATGTATCGAGGCAGGTCTGAGGGATAATCAAAAATCAGTTGCAATCCCGCCGATTCGGCTTTAAATCGCAAGACTTCGGCAATTTCTTCCAACAGGCAAATTAAGTCGAAGTTATTTTCATTTAATGTTGTCTTCCCAGCTTCGATTTTCGACATCTCCAAAACATCATTAATCAGCTTGAGCAAATGTTCGCCACTACGTCTGATAATGAGTAACTGTTCTTGCTGGGTGTGACTGAGAGTGTTGTCATTCTTAAGTACTTGGCTAAACCCTAAAATCGCGTTGAGCGGTGTTCGCAGTTCGTGACTCATATTCGTCAAAAACTCGCTTTTGGCGCGGTTGGCGCTGTCGGCGGCGTTTGTTGCTTGTTGCATTGCGGCTTCGACTTGCTTGCGATCGCTAATATCACGAGCTACCCAAATCACGGATTTATTCGGTAATGGGGAAATGCTTGCAGTGAACCAGTAGCTGCGATCGTCTACAGACAGATTATATTCAAAATTGACTGTCTGTTGAGTTTCTAAGGCAAGTTTCACCTTACTAAACCAAATTTCGCCTTCCTCGGCAAAAAATTTTTCTACTGTTAAATTGAGAATGTCCGTATCTGGTGTATATAAAACATCTAAATTTGTCGGAGCAATTTCGATTCTGCCATGCTCGTCGATTAATAAAATCGCATCAGTCATCGCCTCAAACACTGCCCTAATTTGACTTTCAGATTTACTCAACTTCTGCTCTAACAATTTACGCTCAGTAATTTCTTGTTGCAGTAAAGTATTAATTTTTGTCAATTCTGCTGTGCGCTGAGCAATTTTTTGTTCTAAATCAAGGTTTAATTCAGCTAGTTGGGTATTTTGAGCGGTTAATTGTTGCTCTTGGAAATAACAACGAATAGCTTCTGTGACCGTAAGACAGATATCTGTTTCGTCCCAGGGTTTGGTAAGATAGCGATAAAGATTGGCATGATTAACGGCATTGCCGATAACATCAGCACTTGCTTGCCCAGTCAGCAAAATTTTTAAAGTTTTGGGATAAAGAAGATGAACTTGTTTCAGTAATTGATCTCCATTCATCCCTGGCATCATTTGGTCAGAAATAATCAGCGGAATGTCTATTTTATTTGCTTGTAATTCGGCACAAATTTCTAAAGCCTCAACACCTGTCTCAGCAATTTCAATGTCATAATCGCTACCCAGATAGTACATCAACTGGTCTTTCAGACTCAGCAGCACAAATCTTTCATCATCTACACAAATAATTGTGCCTTTAGTCATTTTCCTGATCCTGCGAGTACGCCCGCAATCTTATTTACTTAATGGGTAGCCAAACTTGAAAATTTGTTCGACCAGGCTCACTTTCAACCGCAATTTTGCCCTGATGTTTATGAATAATTTTACAGACAATATCCAATCCTAAACCACTACCTTCTCCTAGAGGCTTAGTTGTAAAAAATGGGGTAAAAACTTTATCTTTGTTCTCTGGCTTGATCCCGATTCCAGAATCAATAATTTCTATCAGAATATCTTGATTATCTTGCCTAACACATATTTCTAATTCTCCTTGATATTGCATAGCTTGAGCAGCATTACAAATGAGATTTGTCCATACCTGATTCAACTCTTCTGGATAACAAAGTATTTCCGGCGTTGGCTCATATTTTTTGGTAACATTTATTCCTCGTTTTAATTTATTTTGGTAAATAGTTAGAGCCATATCAATTCCTTCCGTAACTAAAGCTTGGCTCATTTGACCATTATCTTGACGGACATAACTTTTCAGTGCTACAACGATTTTGCTAGCTCTCTCCGCTGCTAGCTTTACATTTTCTAAGTTATTTTTCTGAATGAAAACATTATATGCTGCTTCTAAAATAAATGTTTTGTTTTCAGATTTTAATATTTGTAAAAACGGGACTATATCAGTAATGCCCATGCTAGATAATACAGTCCCAGTTCCAGTATTACCAATGCCATGCTCTTCTAGTTCTTGGGTAAAAAGCCGTTTAAGCAAGCGTTGTTCTGTAGAAGAAAAATTTGGTTGCCATACCTGAGCCGTGGCGATTAGTGTAAAAAAAAGGTCTAATTCTTCATCGGGAAGCTGCTTAAGTCGAGATAGTTGGAGAAGTGATTTTTCTAAGGCATTGGCAATATTACTCGTAGAGGCACAAATCGCGCCTAATGGAGTGTTAATTTCATGCGCTACTCCCGCAATTAATTGTCCCAGAGCTGCCATTTTCTCTACTTGGATCAGTTCTTTTTGAGTAGCCTGGATATGGGAAATAGCTTGTGAGAGTTGTTGGTTACTGGCTTGCAATTGAGATGTGCGTTCGACGACTCGTGCTTCCAACTCAGCGTTGAGACGACGGACTTCGGTTTCGGCGGCGATGCGATCTCTAATTTCTGCTTGTAAAAAGGCATTGGCTTGAAATAGTTCTAATGTTCTAGTTTTTACCTGTACTTCCAAGTTATTTTTAGCTATTTGCAGTGCTTGCTCTACGTGTTGCCTTTGTTCCGCTTCTTGTTGCATTCGCTTGTTAGCTTGCGTCAACTCCTGAGTTCTTGTTGTAATTGTTTGCTGCAGTAGTTTCACAGTGGCGTACATATCGATTGGGTCTAAGGCTTGAAATAGCGAAGCTTGAGTAATAATTCCGGCTAAATTTTCATCTTGGACTACCACTAAGCGGCGGATACCATTCTGCTGCATCAGATAGTTAGCTTCCCATAAAGATGCATTATGTCTGATTAAGAGTAAAGGACAACTCATCACAAGAGAAGCTGGGGTCTGTAGTAAATTGAGTCCGTGGCTCGTAAATTTGACGATATCTCGTTCGGTAATGACGCCAACAGGTTTTTTCATCCGATCACCGTCAGGTAGACAAATGACAATACAGCTTTTGCGATGAATTGCCATTTGTTGCGCCACCTCGAAAACAGAACAAGTCTGAGTCGCAGTTATAACCTCTGTTGTCATAATTTCCGACACCCGCCGCGTTTGCAGCAAGTCCGTTGGCTTGAGAACTTGGCGCAGACTTTCGCGAGTAATTACACCAATTACATGTCCAACATCATCCAACACTGGTAAATGACGAATTCCTGAGATCCGCAAGATAGCCAATACAGAGAAAATGTCATGGTCTGTAGTCAGGGTGATGGTGATTAGTTCCTGAGTCATCATCTCCGAAATGCTAGTCTGCTCTAAACACATCGCGTTAGCAGTAATTTTTACTACATCGCGTTCTGTGAAAATACCAATTAATTTTTGCTGTTCTACGATTAATGTATAAGTAGCGAGATTTTCTGACATCGCTGTGATCGCTGCGAGTACAGGAGTATCAGCAGGTAAGATCAAAGGTTGTTTGTCGATCGCCTGGAGCAAAATTTTTGGATCTAATAGATTTTGTGTCATTACAGCAGGACAGAAGAGTGTTGACATCAGGTTGGTAAGAGCGCTCAAAAACGCTACTACAAACTTTATTATCTAGTAGATACCTATTCTATAAAATGCAGGTTCTTCCGCGTGAAGCTATTCGTTTACCACACACCCGAACTAACTCCGACAGACCAAATCCCCAATTGTGCGATCGCTGTCGATGTCCTGCGGGCAACTAGTACAATGGCAACAGTCTTGGCAGCTGGTGGCGAAGCTGTCCAAGTTTTTAGTGATTTAGACCAATTGATGGAAGTGAGCGAAAAATGGCCCGCAGAAAAGCGTTTGCGAGCTGGCGAACGTGGTGGCGCTAAAGTTCCTGGCTACGACCTCGGAAACTCTCCCCTCGACTGTACTCCCGAAAAAGTCCAAGGACGTCGCTTATTTATCAGTACAACTAACGGGACTCGCGCCCTGCAACGAATCCAAGCAGCCCCCACAGTCATAGCGGCGGCGTTAATTAACCGGGCGGCTGTAGTTAAATATCTCCTAGCTCACCAACCAAAAACTGTGTGGATTGTTGGTTCTGGTTGGGAAGGTACTTTTTCGCTAGAAGATACGGTTTGCGCTGGCGCGATCGCGGATGCTATTCTACAGCAAACCAAGATGCCATTGGTAGATTTAGCTGGTAACGATGAAACGATTGCTGCGATCGCTCTCTATTCCCAATGGCAAGATAATTTATTGGGACTTTTCCACGCTTGTAGCCACGGTCAACGACTATTACGCCTAGACTGTGATGCTGACCTCAAATACTGTTCCCAAACAGACATTTTAGACGTTCTACCCATGCAACACGAAATAGGTGTACTAAAGAGTTAAAAAACAGGTAGAGACGCAATCACCCGTCTCTACTTCAATCTCCAGTTGCACTCTTTACCTTTTTGCGACCTAACCTGTAGACACCACAATAGAGACCAGCGGCGATCAAGCTTCCACCCAAAGCATAATGAAACCATTGAGAGTTATCTTTGTGAACTATGAGAGTTTTCTGATTGGGATTTTTCACAAAGTTATTGATGCGATGAGCGATTGATTCCTCCTCACTTTCATTAGTAATTGAGTAGGATGTGAATGCAACCTCCTGGTTATTAGTCAGGAGCATCACGAGATCAGTATCTTCATTGACTTTGGCTCCCTGTAACTCATTTAAGGGGATATCTACCTCTTCGCGCGAGGGGAAATTTGAGGCTACTAACTTACATGTACCAAGATTTGGCGCAGTGCGTTGACAAGAAAGAATAGCTGGTTGTCCAAAAATGGTAATGACAAAAAGACCTGTAGCGGCAAAAACGCCTCCTAAGACACTGCTAAACATCCAGGTTAAAGTTGGTGGCACTTGAAGCTTGGACATAGAATTCGTTTGCTGCACAATACTGCCTCTGATTTAACAATCTCTTTCTAATCAACAAGCGATCATCATTTTATTCCGGAAAGCTAGCGATGCTGGCACAGGAAATTTATGATATTTTTACACTTTGGTACTCAGTGAATCTAACCAGCCAGCAAAATTTTTCTGTTGACTATGACTCGGCTTATCTACTAATCTTACTTGATACTTGCTTGAATTTGGTGTGTTTAAAGTAACATGATAATTACGCAACTCATCTTGATGAAAAACAGTAACTTGGATTGTGTCATTTGGTTTGTAATCCTTCAGGCGATCGCTTAATCCGTTAGCAGTCACCCGGATACCATCAATTGCCAACAATTCATCTCCTGCATCAATCCCGGCAACTTGTGCGGGTGACGCAAATTCGACAAACTTAATTAACTCCCGTCCAGATTCTGTATTCACCTTCACACCTAAGAATGGCTCCTCATCGTGCTCAGCCGTCAGTTGCAAACCAAAAGGTTCCAAATACTCATTGAATGGTAACTCTTCTATACCATCAATGTAACGCCGAAAGAAGTCACTCAAATCGATTTCTGCAACTTGGGAGATCGCAAATTGCAACTGTGCGGGGGTAAAGCCAATTTCCGACCCAAATTGCTGCCACATATAAAGCATCACATCATTGAGCGATCGCTGATTTTGATGTCGATCCCGAATCAGCAAATCTAGCAACAGCGACACCATTTCCCCTTTGAGATAATATGACATTTGGGAATTGCCGCTATTGGCATCCGGTCGATAGAGCTTAATCCAAGCATCAAAGGATGATTCGCTCAGTGGTTGCACTAATCTGCCCGGTGTCGTTTGAAACCGAGTAATTTCTTTACTCAACTCTTGCAAAAACGACTTAGCATTATAAATACCTGCCCGCAGTGGTATCAATAAGTCGTAATAGCTCGTCGTGCCTTCCGAGAACCACAAAGACGGCGTATAATTTTCGCGGTCGTAATCAAATACCTCCAAACCTTTAGGGCGAATCCGCTTTATATTCCACAAGTGGAAAAATTCGTGAGCGACCAGTTGCATAAAGCGATCGTACTTATCCCGACTGCGAAAACCAAACCGGGAGTAAATTAACGAGCAGCAGTTTTTATGCTCCAAACCACCATAACCTTGGTTAGTTAAGTGCAGAAAAAACAGATAGCGCTCATAAGGTAATCCACCAAACATCTGGGCTTCGACTTGGATAATTTTCGCAATATCCGCAATAGCGCATGTAGGATCAAAATTACCTTGTCCCCACACCGCTAGTTGGTGCGGAATACCCAAAACTTCAAAGTCATATAATTGATGGCGACCGATTTCAAAAGGACTATCTACCAAAGTGTCGAAATCCGCCGCCACAAAAGTATACTTTTGTAATGATGGTAAAGCGGTAGTTACCTGCCAATCGGGGTAAGGTGGGACAATTGTGACTTGAATCGGTTGTGAGGATAATTCCGGTAATCTGAAGAACAGAGCCGCACCATTAAAATAGCCGTGAGTCGCATCCAGATGATTCGTCCGCACTGACAGCTCATTTGCAAAAATACGGTAGCTGATAGTCAAATCGGCAACACCAGGAGTTGCTATTTGCCAATGATTTTTGCTAATTTTACTAACGCTTAAAGGTACATCCCCAGCTACAGCCGCAAAATCTTGTAAGTTTCTGGCATATTCACGGACTAGATAAGAGCCGGGTGTCCAGACAGGGAAATGCAAGTCCAGAGAGGGTAGAGTATAGTTTTTTACTTGTAGCGTTACTTCAAATAAGTGGGATTCCGGTTGCGGCATCGCCACTCGGTAGTGAATCGGTGCAGTTTCCGCGCCGCGATGAGGATGAATAGCTGTTGCTTTCATGGATAATGATCCGTGTGGGAATACTTAAACTTTGCCAGCTAAATTGCTTAATTGTTTCAAATTAACTAAGTGGATTACCTGATTAACATCATCAATCTCGATCAAGTTTTTTTCATTCAGCTTTGCCATAATTTTACTAGTTTCCTCGGCACTGATGTCTGTGACATCGGCTAAATCTTTAAAAGGAATATTAAAAATTTCCTTTCCCTTCTCTGAAGAGTGACCGTAGTTGTCGGCGAGAGTGATCAGAGTATGGGCTAGTTTGACAGCTGGTGGTAAAGACCGCATTTGAAAGCGGATATTAGTTTGTCGCAGTCGTCGCACCATCATTTGCAACATCCGGTGATGTAACTGAGGGTCTTTAAACAAGATTTGGATAAACCTTTCGCGAGAAACGCTGAGTAATTTGACGGGACACAGCGCAATTACATCGGTAGACCGGGGAGATTCATCCAAAATCGCCATTTCTCCGAAAAAATCACCTTTGCCTAAAATTGCCAGCGCGATCGCATCTGCGCTTTGAGTCCGCCGGACTTTTACCCAGCCAGAAACCACAAAGTAAACTGCATTTCCCCAAGCATCTTCCATTAAGACGGCTCGTCCAGCAGGATATTCATGATCCACCGCGACTGAAAGTAGCCATTCCATTGTTTGTTGTTTGGCTGTACTCATCAAAGGAAAAAGTTCACTAAAAACCTCAATCTCCATGAACTATCTTCTAAATAATAAAAAATAAACGCGGTTTTGCAAATGGAAAACAGCTCGACTTAACCACAATCTCAAGGAGAATACGGTTTTGATGAGTTATTCCACTTGTAGGAGCAACCGAAAGAGAGATCTAGCGGTCTAAGTATTAATTACAGCACAATCAGCCGGGGATCGAAAACAGCGGTTTTACCGATAAGTACTCTAAACTTCTATTCCTGATTTCTCTTTTCTTGAGCTGCTAGGTAAACTTTAGTCCATTCGCCCATGACTTGATGAGTTTTGATCTCCAGCTTGAGGGCGATCGCTTCCCAAGTTTCACCAGCCAAGCTTTGGTCAAGAATCTGGCGTCCGATGGGGCTTAATTTGCCAGATAATTGCTCAAGTTGCTTTGGCGTTAGCCCAAAGTTATGGTTGGGTAAGGAAATTTCTAACCAGTTGCTGACTAATTCAGGTTGATTCTTTAAGGCAAAAACACGGATGGCATGGTAGCTAATTTTCTCGCGCAGACGGTAAACTTGCTGAATTTCCCATCCCATCTGCTTGGCGATCACGTCTTGAGATTTGCCTTGTAAATAAAGTTTTAACCACTCAGCGGCGGAGGGTCCGAGTTGCTCAGTCAGATAGTTGGCAAATTCTTGTTTAACTTTATCCCGTAATGCTTGTTGCTCAAGCACGGCTTGTTCTTCCTGATAAGCGGCTTGTGCTAGATGATCGAGCAAGTTAACCGGGTTGTCACTATCGTCTGTGAGGATTTCTTCGGAGACCAGTCTAATTAAATCATTGCTAGGTACTTGAGTTAATCCACCGCGCTGGGTTCGCCGCAAGTAATTCACAAAGCGATAGACGATGAGAGGTTGATTGCGGACTGGTCGCAGACAGTATTCTTCCGCACTCGCAAGCACCAAAGCATTCCGCAATCTGACATCGCTCGTATTCTTCGTAATCCATGCCATTTGTTGTTGCATGTAGCGATCGCTTTGCAGTAACTCTTGCAACACTTCTTGCAAAACATCCATGACTGAGCGCTGGCGGTCGCGGCTGAGGGATACCCAGGTGCGAATTTTATTGCGTAATAAAAATAAACTAGAGAGTCGATTGATTAAGTTGCGGTAAGCTTTTTCGGGATTTACTCCCAAATAACGCAGGTGTAAAATCCGGTAGCGATATTCAATACCTTGTTTAGCGAGCGCCAATTCACTATTTGTGAGTGTCAGGAAACGCTTTGGATCGCTACCCAGCAGCCATTGGAGAATACTCTCCCTAGCAGTCAAGGAATGTTGACATTCGCACTCTAACCGCGATCTCCAATATTGCTCTAAATCTTGAGCTAAATTTTCCATTTCAAGATTGCGCTCCTCCAACTCCGGTTTAATAGTTTGCATTACCTTCCCTCACCAATCTCATCTAAATTTTTATTTATCTAATCCCGAACCGCCATCTTGCCAAGCCGGGTTTATTCTCGCTTACTTCTTTATTACGTTTTAACTAAGGTAAGTTATGCACTATCAGCGATTAAAATGCAGGATAATTGCTGCACTTAACCACTATTTATTCAATTGTTAAGTCTTTTAACTAGCATCGTTAAACAGTTTTACAAATAGACAGCCTAATTTTGGGCTACTTATAATTAGCTGGAAAAATGCATCTATCTTGAGACGTATATTATTAAATCAGTAGATTTAAGCACTTGTGGAAGTCACAAGGTGGAACTCTCGCAATGCTGGCAGAAAATTTTTGTTTTCATGTCCAGAGCGACTGAGTTTGATTAGCGCAAAGCGCTGTATAGGAGTTAGTGCTGCCCAATGAAGCACATCAAGGGTGACACCAACTTCCGTAGCTAAAGTTTGCACACTCACAGGGATCGTCGTGGCGTCCATCCATTCTGGGTGCGAATCGATAGGTAACTCCGAGACTGATGCGCCATTACGAGTGATTAAACTTTGTAGATATTCGTAGTAAGCCTGAGTTTCCGTAGCAGTTTGGCAAGGCAAATCAACTAAATTTTGCCGTTCAGAAGAGTCCATTTGGAACCAATCTGCTAACTTGAGCTTGATGCCACAGGTATCAAGCTTCAAGCGCACCTGCATCGGAATACAGCGCAGAGAATCAACAAAATCTGCCTCAAATTGAAAGAAGGTCATAAAAAATGCTGAGTGCTGAGTTAGTAGAATTTTACCCCTAACTCTTCACTCCTGTATATACACGAAGTTGCACTATGTGCCTAGCGCCATAGCCGCCAACTCCTCATTCCTCACAACCGGCTGATTTTCTATGTAAGGTAATTCCATGCTGACTCGGACTAATTGCACCGCGCAGGCTTTTAATTCTGGCTGTGCTGAGTCTGGACAAGATACCGCATGGGTAAGAGCGTTGGCTTCTGATTGATCTGCCCACAAAGCTCCCCAGTGCATCGGTACAAACACTGTTCCTGGTGATATTGAGCGAGTAATTTTTGCCGGGAACTGAGCCTGACCTCGGCGCGATCGCACAGAAATCCATTCGTTTTCTTGAATACCCAAATCAGCCGCATCGCGGGGATGAATCTCAATAAATGGGTCGGGGTGCATCTGGCGAATCTTATCTATCCGACCAGTGCGAGTTTGAGTATGCCAATGTCCGTAAAGTCGTCCGGTAGTCAAAACTAGGGGATAAGCCGGATCTGGTGGTTCTGCAAGTCCGCGTGAGTGATAGGCACCAAACCGAGCACGACCATCAGGAGTATGAAAGCGGAGATCCGTGTAAAGTCGCTTACCATCTTGGGGTGATTTTTGCTCTTCGTCTGGGAGCAAAAGACCTGTATCACTATCGAAAATTAGTTCTTCCTTCACTTCTAGGCACGGCCACTGAGTCGGACCTTGTTCTTGTAAACTTTGATGACTAATTCCCGTCATCTCACAAGGGCGATCGCGAGTAAGTTTGACAAACTCAGCATAAACCTCTGCCGAATTAGCATAAGCAAATTCTCCGACAAAACCTAACCGACGACCAACTTCGGCAAAAATCTCCCAATCGGCTTTAGCTTCTCCCGGAGGAGTCCGGAATTTAGGACATAAAGTGACTCGACGTTCGGAATTTGTCATCACTCCACTTTTCTCACTCCACTGAGCAGCGGGGAGGAGAACGTGAGCATAGGCAGCCGTTTCTGTAGGATAATAGGCATCTTGATAGATTGTGAAAGGCGATCGCCACAAAGCAGCTTTTGTCCGCTCCAAATCTGGCATACTCACAGCCGGATTGGTAGCAGCAATCCACAACAACCCAACATCACCAGTTTCTAACCCTTCAACCATCTCCCAAGCTGTCCGACCTGGATGAGGCGAAATCTGACCTTTTTTTAGTCCCCAAATTTCTTCAACCTCAGCGCGATGATCCGCGTTTTTGACTGACCGATAACCGGGTAACAAGTGACCTAAACCTCCCGCTTCTCGTCCACCCATCGCATTTGGTTGTCCAGTCAGCGAAAAAGGACCACTTCCTGGCTTACCAATTTGACCTGTCATCAAATGCAAGTTGATGATCGTTCTGACCTTCGCAGTGCCTTCACTCGACTGATTTACACCCATTGACCACATCGATAGCACCCGCTGGGATTGACCCCAATAACGCGCTGCTGTCTCCAAATCTTCAACACTGATCCCACAGCGCTTAGCTACCACCTCTGGTGGATAATCGCGAATAACTTCCGCATATGCCGAAAAATTGCTAGTACAGTCCTCAACAAATTCCAGATCAACGTTACCCCACCGCATCAAGAGGTGAGCCATCCCGTTGAACAAATCGATATCTGTTCCCGGACGAATGGCGAGATGCAAATCAGCCGCTTCTGCTGTTTGAGTTCGACGCGGATCGACTACCACCATCTTGACTTTGCGGTTCTTTTTATGATGCTTCTGAAGTCGGTTGAAGATAATCGGGTGACATTCAGCTGCATTCGCCCCAATCAAGAAGGCACAGTCAGTTAATTCTAGGTCGTCATAGCAACATGGTGGCCCATCCGCACCAAAGCTTTGAATATACCCAGCGACTGCACTAGACATACACAAGCGAGAATTAGCATCAAAATTATTGGTGCCAAGACACCCTTTGATTAATTTCTGCGCCATGTAATAGTCCTCGGTTTGGAACTGCCCAGAACCGTACATGCAAATCGCTTCCACGCCTTGAGTAAAGCGTACAGTCTGAATCCGTTGCACGATCATATCGAAGGCTTCATCCCAACTCACGCGCCGGAATTCCTGATCTAAGGAGTCGCGCACCATTGGGTAATGGAGTCGGTTTTTGTTCAATGACTCAGCCACCGTGGCTCCTTTGACACAAACCATGCCTTGGCTTGATGGATGGGACTTGTCGCCTCGAACCCGCCAAGTTGGATTCCCTTGGCTATCTCGATTTACCCCTTTACCTGGGAGCGCTGGAGGCGACACTTCTAGTCCACAGCCAACACCGCAATAAGGACAGAGAGTTTTGGTAAATTCAGTCATGGTAGTTGTACCGTTTTAACCAATTGTCTGAATGTTAAATAGATTTAGTTGCTGAATGTAAAATTTCAGGTTATATCTACTTTTTTTAACTGAGAGATGCTTTCTTAGCTCTTTTCTATTCACTTATAAACTTTAAAAAGCTGATTTAACAGAGTTGACAATAAATCCGTTTTACCTATGTTACTCATCAATAAAAGTATTTTAGTTTATTACATATTAAATATAGAAACACTTTTGTATCAATAGTAACAGTTTTGCGCTTTACAAATAATTATTTCTTATATGTCCTATAACTTTTGCTGCTATTAATTACTTTTTTTATTAATCAAATGTAGAGTTTTTTCTCATTTACGGGTAAAGTTTTTGACAAAGTGCCACTTAATATTTAAAGTTACGTAATTTTACTAATATACTGAAGTCTTTAATCATAATTTCCTCCATAATTATTTGCATGATTATGTGTAAACTACAACATATTAAATCTGCACTTTGGTAAATGCATCACTCAGAATTTACGCGAATTCTGAGTGATAAGTTATTTACTCTTCCGCGAGGATTGCCTGATTTTGTATTTCTGGCTCTAAGTCAGTTTGATAAGCATCAGCAAACGAACCTTGAGGTTCTTTGAGGAAGAAGGCACACATGAAAGCGGCGATCAAAGCCGCCACACCCATTACAGTGAACAGGGTTGAGGCATCGGTTAAGCTGAATACCGTCAGATACATCACGCCGCCAAAATTACCATAAGCACCAACATTGCCAGCAATTTGTCCAGTTGCTTCTTTCTTAATTAGTGGGGCAATTCCGTAGGTAGCACCACAACCTGCTTGAGCAAAATATGCGGCAATGACTGTCACCGCGATCGCTGCAGGTAGCGACCAACTACTATTGATATAGTGCGCCATCAAATAGCTCATCCCAATACCAACGCTAATAATTGTCAGCGTCCACTTCCGCGAGCCAAATTTATCCGAAATCAAGCCACCACTCGGACGAGAAATCAAATTTAGGAACGGATAAACTGCGGCAATCATTCCCGCCATCACATGAGGATTGTTACCCAAGACAAAAGTGTGCTCAAAAAACGATGGCAACATAGAAACAACCGCAAGTTCCGAGCCAAAATTAGTCGCATAGGCAAATTCCAGCACCGCTACTTGCCTAAATTGGTAACGCTCTGTAGGCGCATAAATCCTCTTGCCAACGAGGAGATCGCGGTTGACTTTGTAAGCTTGGAATGATTGGTAAGCGAATAATGCCGCCAGCATCACCCAAGCAATATACATTTGGCTGGTATTCAAGAAACGAACACCTTTGTGCTCTAACCGCCAAGCCAATAAACCAAGCGCAAAAATTAATCCAAAATTGGATAGAATCAACGCCCAGAAACTCTTAACACTCGTGACTTCCAGAGAGCCATTTTTCTTCGGCTTCCGATAGACTTTACCGCTGGGAGTATCTTGGACACTGTTGTAATAAATCACACCATAAACGGCAGCAACCACTCCGGTGAGGGCAATTGCTAACCGCCAGTTGGATGCACCACCACCCACAAAGCTAGTCATCACCGCAATTGTGGGAAGTGCAAACTCAGCCCCAAAAGCCCCAAAGTTACCCCAACCACCATAAACGCCTTGAGCGATCCCAATATCCTTTGGCGGGAACCATTCCGACACCATCCGGATACCGACAACAAACCCAGACCCGACAATCCCCATCAGCAAGCGACTCCACACCAACTGATTAAAGTCTTGCGATAGGGCTGTGGCGAAACAAGGAACAGCCGCAAAAATCAATAAGATTGAGTACGTGATCCTTGGTCCATAACGATCCAGCAGCATCCCAATAATAATCCTGGCAGGAATCGTCAAAGCTAAGTTGCAGATACCTAAAGTTTTAATTTGTGCTGGTGTCAGGCTCAGTTCCTTGCCAATTGTGGTCGCAAAAGGCGCAAAGTTAAACCAACAGACAAAAGTGATAAAGAAAGCAAACCAAGTTAGATGCAGAATCCGGTAACGACCGTTGAATGAAAGTAATCCTTTGAGCATTTAATTCACAGAAAATTTAAACTAGGGCTGGTTCGCGTAGTACAGCACCGAATTTTTCAATCAGTATTTGCTGTAAGACAGGTAATAAGTCATCGCAAGGAATGCCTTTTTGTACGCAGGTACCGAGATGAGCATCATGACCAACTTTGCCACCCATATAGATGTCAACGCCATCTACGGGTTTGCCGTTTTTGCGGGCTTTGGTTCCCATCAAGCCGATATCCGCTACTTGTGGTTGTCCGCAAGAATTTGGGCAACCAGTCCAGTGGATGCGGACTGTCTGCGGAAGTGTTAGATCAGTTTCTAAAGCGGTAATTGTTGCCAAAGCGCGGTTTTTGGTTTCAATTAAGGCAAAATTGCAGAACTGAGCACCAGTGCAAGAAACTAGCGATCGCATCAGCATTTCCGGTGCAACAGAAAACTTTTGTAACAAAGACTCAGCTAACAATGTCTCCAAGCGCGAGTCCGAAACATTAGGAATGATGACATTTTGTTCCAATGTCAGGCGAATCTCGCTACTACCGTACACTTCCGCCAAGCGAGCGATTTCAAACATATCATCAGCGAGTAGCCGACCAACAGGCACATTCAACCCGACATAATTCAGCCCTGGTTGTTTTTGTGGATACACACCGATGTGGTCGCGCTTTTCCCAATCGATTGCGTCTTTAGCAGCAGCGGTCAACATCGGCTTACCCAACTGCTGTTCAACAACGCTGCGGAAATTATCCAAACCCAACTCATCAATCAGCCACATCAACCGCGATTTTTGGCGATTTGCTCGTAAACCGCGATCGCGGAACACTTCCAACACCGCCCGACACACAGCCACAACATCTTCTGGCGGTATCCAAGCATTTAAAGGAATCGCCGCATCGCAGCGTTTAGCAGAGAAAAACCCACCCACAAGCACATTGAAACCAAATGACCCATCCAAGTATGCTGGGACAAAAGCTAAGTCATTGATTTCCGCGTGAACAGAATTATCACGTCCGCCAGTAATCGCAATATTAAACTTCCGAGGCAAATTAGTAAATTCAGGATTACCTACACCATTGTTGGTCAGCATATCTTGAATTTGCTGAACCACTTCACGAGTATCAAATAATTCCGACGCATCCAAACCAGCCACCGGATCGCCCGTAATATTACGGACATTATCCATCCCTGTTTGGACACTAGTCAAATCCACCGCCTGCAACTGAGCAAAAATTTCCGGCAAATCTTCAATCCGAACCCCGCGCAATTGAAGATTCTGCCGAGTAGTAATATCAGCATAACCGTCATCACCATAACGCTGAATCACCGCCGCCAACGTCCGCATTTGCGAGCTAGTCATGATCCCATTCGGGAGACGCAGCCGCATCATAAACTTACCTGGAGTAACCGGGCGGAAGAACACACCGATCCACTTGAGACGATGTTCGCGGTCAATCTCATCCATCGCCTCCCATCCCATCGCCGCATATTGCTCGATTTCGGACTTGACGGCAAGCCCATCCTTTTCGGCTTTCAACTTCTCGAACTTATTCTGACTGACTTTAGTGGTAGTTGCTTCTGTCATAATCTGACTCTGGAATACAAATTAGGAGAAAGTGAATTAAGAATAGTTAAACTAGAAGAGCGAACAATAAACAAGATTCGTGGCGCGAGTTAAGAAACAGAGCGGGTTCGCGCGAAGGAGTGCGAGAGCGCATTGATTATTTATATTTGTCAAGTACACATCAATAACTTAAAATTAGGCTTCAATAACAAGTTAATTCGTATTAACTGATACAAAAATCTCCCGTCAATGCAACAACAGAATTGTTCTCATGTAAAAATTGCATAGATATTCTGTAAGCTGAAGATACAAAAATCCTTGTAGACCAAGCTTTGAGGAGGAGGTGCTGGTCAAAAAAATTAAATTGTTGTTTTTTCGTCAAATTAAAAAAATCTTTGTGATATGTCAACAATGAATCGTCGAACTTTCCTCAATTGGGTCGGAGTAAGTTTAGTCGCTAGCAGCTTACCTGTAGCGATCGCTGCTTGCACCTCCGAGAAAAAATCAGAAACACCCGCATCCTCAACCGCACCAGCCGCACCAGCCAGCGGACAATCAATCGGCACAACCGCCGAACTAGATAAAACAGGTCAATTACTCAACAAAAACTCGCCCGTGGGACCAATTCTCGTTGTCGGCACATCCAAAACCAACATCATCGCCGTCAACCCCACCTGTACCCACAAAGGCTGTATAGTCGCATGGCAAAGCACCAGTAAACAATTTGCCTGTCCATGTCATGGGTCGGCATTTGGACCTGACGGTAGAGTGCTCACTGGACCTGCGAGAGAACCCCTCAAAACTTATCCTGCTAAAATTCAAGGTGATTCGATTGTGATTTGAGGATTTTTTTAACGCGGAGGGCGCTGAGGTAGCGCAGAGGGACGCTGAGGTAGCACAGAGTTTCTTCGCCTAGAACTCCGCGATCCTCCGCGATCCCTCTGCTAAACTCTGCGTTTTTTTAAACTCAATGGTAGATTTTTATCAATTTTTACAACAAGCACAGTCGGCGAGTTCTGCCGCTAACTGGTGGTTATTGATTCAATGTCTGCAACAGCTTATACTCGGCTCCGAGAAAATACTGGTGGTCATGCATCAAGCCGAGTTATTAGAATTAGCTTTAGTTGTTTTAGATGCTGGAAGTTTTGATCAACGTTGGCAAGTTTCCAAGTTGTTTCGTCCGCTGGGAACGATCGCTATCTCCCCGTTGAGCGAAATTTTGATGGATGAAGATGCAGAGGAGGAGTTACGTTGGTGTGCTAGTCGGATTTTGGCTGAGTTTGATGATGATGAAGCGATCGCGGCTTTAGTCGCATTGCTAAAAACAAATCAAAATGAGCAATTAGGTGCATATGCAGCGGCTGCACTTGGTCAAATTGGGGTTAAAGCGATTCCGGTGCTGATGGAACTTTTAGTTGAGGAGGAGACGCGGGAGTTGGCGGTGCTGACGCTGGCGCAAATCCGTCACTCGGCGACAATTAGCCCTTTACTTACAGTGGTGCATGATCCCCAGGTGGCTGTCCGTGTCGCGGCGATTGAGGCGCTGAGTAGTTTTCATGATTCCCGCATTCCACCAGTGTTGCTGGATGCTTTGAATGACGTTGTTGCCCAAGTTAGGTGTGAGGCTGTGAAGGGTTTGGGTTTTCGCGCTGATCTCAACATCGAATTGGATTTGGTGAATCGCTTGGCGGCGAGGCTACATGATTTTAATATTGACGTGTGCCGGGAGGCTGCTAAAGCTTTGTCTCGAATGGGTACAGATGACGCAGCCAGCCATTTATTTCAAGCCTTACCCCTCGCACCGCTGAAACTGCAAATCGAAATTGTCCGCGCTTTGGGTTGGTGCGAGACTATTGATGGCTTGGAATATTTACAGCAAGCTTTAGAAATAGAATCTCCGCTACTCTGGCAAGAAATTGTCACAGTTCTTGGACGGGTCAAAGAGTCACTTTTACAAAAAAAAGCGGCGGTTATATTAGTAGAATTGCTGAACCCAGAGCATATAAGAATACATATTTCTGATGTCAAACAAGCTTTAGCTTTGGCTTTAGGACAGCTAGGTGAAATTAGTGCCATCGAGCCGCTAATTTTGTTGTTAGCAGATGTTGATCCCAGGGTAAGATTTCATGCAATCTCTGCCCTGAAGAACCTATCACCTGTGGCTTACGAGCGATTGCAGTACTTGGCTACCACAATCCTCTCACCAGATTTGCAAATTGGTATCGCTCAGGCACTAGCGGAATGGTAAGTAATGAATTAATACTAAATGTAGGGAATTAGCCTCAGTAACTTCCCCTAACAAAACTTGGCGTAAAATTTTACACATGGAAACAAAAATTCTTACTTGCCGAAAAGCAATAGGTGTAACAATATCTACGGAACTTTAGCTTGAAATCATCTAAGTTGATTAAAGCCATATTTTAATTCAGGCTAAATAAAAATGCGCCTAGAGCAGTTGCAAGCCTTTCTGGCGATCGCCGAAACAGGTAGTTTTCAACAAGCAGCCCGCAAATGTGGCGTGACTCAATCCACAATTAGTCGGCAGATTCAAGCATTAGAGTCAGACTTGGGATTGCCATTGCTGCACCGGACAACTCAAGCAAAACTTACGTTGGGCGGTGAGCGTTTATTACCGCGCGTCCGTAAGATATGTCATGAATGGCAGAATGCGACCGAGGAATTAAACGATTTGGTGTCAGGAAAACAGCCTGAGCTTTGCATTGCCGCAATTCACTCGATTTGCTCCTATTATCTACCGCCGGTATTGCAAAAATTTTGCCACGACTATCCCGATGTGCAGTTACGTGTCACCTCTTTAGGTAGCGATCGCGCGTTGAAAGTTTTAAAAGACGGATTGGTCGATTTGGCAATTGTCATGAACAATCGCTTTTTAACTACAGGGCCAGAAATGGTAGTAGAACCGCTGTATGATGAGCCAATCGAAGTTTTGATGTCCGCCAATCACCCTTTAGCCGATTTTGACCGGGTTCCTTGGGTAGATTTAGTCCGTTTTCCCCAAGTAGTTTTTAAGGATGGCTACGGGATGCAGCGTCTGGTACAAGATCGATTTCAGCGCTTAGGTGCTAAACTCCAAGCCGTTTTAGAAGTAAATACTTTGGATGCCTTTCGGGGAGTGGTACGTCAAGGAGAATTGGTGGCTTTGCTACCGCAGTCAGCATTGGTAGAAGCTCGCCTCGATCCTACTCTTGCAGTCAGATCCTTAGGGAGTAGTAATTCTTTGAATGACGGTTCGAGTATCACTCGCCGAGTTGTGATGGTCACGACCCAAGACCGTTTACAGATTCCGCCAATTCTGCGATTTTGGCAGTTAGTCCGGGAAAATATTAGTACCGAGACGAGAAAACGCTTATCAGCTTCTTAGTTATTTGATCTTTATGAGCAATGCATTCAGGGATTTATTAAAGAAAATAGGTAGTGGTAATCACACAGGAGAAAATTTAACTCGCACGGAAGCTTTTTCGGCAACAAAAATGATGTTATTGGGTGAAGCGACACCAGCCCAAATAGGCGCATTTTTAATTGCACACCGCATCAAGCGACCTACGGGCGAAGAGTTAGCCGGAATGCTTGATGCTTATGATGAATTAGGTCCGCAACTACAGGAAACCAACACTTCGCGACCGCCAATTGTCATGGGTATCCCGTATGATGGGCGATCGCGCACAAGTCCGATTAGCATCATCACCGCCTTGATTTTGGCGCAGATGGAACAACCTGTAATCATGCATGGTAGCGATCGCATGCCGACAAAATACGGTCTCCCATTAGTTGAAGTTTGGCAAGGATTAGGCGTAGATTGGACTAAACTCCAACTTGCTCAAACACAGGAAGTATTCGCCCAGACAGGTATTGGCTTGATTTACTTACCTCAGCATTTTCCCTTAGCTCAAACTGTATTTGAATACCGCGATCAAATCGGCAAGCGTCCGCCTTTGGCGACAATGGAGTTAATTTGGTGTCCTTATGCAGGCACAGCTCATATTATTGCCGGTTTTGTCCATCCACCTACAGAAGGCATGTTCCTCGGTGCATTTGCTCTACGTGGTACGAGCGAATTTACCACAATCAAAGGATTAGAAGGTAGTTGTGATTTACCACGCGATCGCACCGCAATTATTGGCTTATCTGCACCTACAGCCATCCCCGAACCAGGTCTCGCCCCCCTCCAAAGGTTGCAGTTGACACCCCGCGAATACGGTTTTACCAGCTACAACGTCCCACTCAAACCCACAGATGAACTTGTAGGCGAAATTCACTCTGTACTCGAAGGCAAACCTTCAGAATTGATGCAATCAACCCTCTGGAACACCGGATTTTACCTCTGGCGATCAGGAGTGAGTCCTACCATGCGATCGGGTATTGCTTTAACCGAAGAACTCTTAGCCGGCGGTCAAGTAGCAAAAAAACTTGTAGAACTGCAAAAAGCAGCGAGCTTTATGTAAATTTTTGTATTGGTTCGTAGTTGCGCTTTAGATCTTTTGCGCTCTTCGCGCAACGACAAGCCTCTAATTTGATTTTTTATAACTTTGAGGGACACCTACATTTGAGAGACCAGCGATCGCGCGTAAATTTTGCGAGCGGACTAATTCCGTAAAATTTAAACTAGAGCGTCCTTCAATCTTGGCGACCGCTTCAATCGCCGAAACAAGATGCTGCGCGGCTTCAGTCTCAGAATAACCGCGACGCAAAGCGATCTTAATCGCCGCTTCATCCGCATTTAACTCCGACTCCGAGGAGCGATTTTGCCGCCAAATGCGAGTCACCGCCATCCCAGTTAATCCAGAAGCCACCACAATCCCCACCAAATCAGCTTGCACCGACTCGACTATCGCCCCCAAAAGTCCAGCTACCGCTACTCCCTGATAAATATCAGGTCTAAACCACTTCACACCTGTCAACCAACTCACAGCCCGTAACAATATTAAATCGCGTTGCGGTTTTGTTAATCGTCGCCACAAATCAAAATTAATCGTGATTGGTCGCTCTTGACTCCAAGGTAGAGGAAAAGTTGCCTCAATTACCTTTGCTTGCTCTGGTTTACTGGCAATCTTAGTCATCATCCGACCAGACGCAGGCATCACATCATACAAGCGGCGAATTTCAGTAGTTGGCTCCATGATCTAAATATTTGCGTCTTTGCGCCTAACGGCTCACGCCTTGCTAGCGTTTCGCTGATGCGTGAGTAGAATTTTCAGTAATTAATATCACAAGCAACTTAGAATACCATTTATCACTCAAAAAAGTTGATAATAGTCATGTGAAACTCAAGCTTTTTCTGCATGGACGCTTTCGCTCCTCTCCCCCCTGAATGGACTCAAAACGCAACCCACGCGCTTCAGTTTTGCTGTCCGAGATGCCAATCCAGCAGCAATGAAGCCGAATACGTTTGGCTCAACCGTCGGTCGCCAGTGATGACGGAAGACTATAAACGCAAATGGCAAGAATTTTATCAGTGTCGTTGTGGTTATGTTTGGTGGGGGTGGAGTAGCGATCGCCCTCCCAGAGATTTGTCTACATATCACAATGAAGATCAGACATAAAAAAAGCCCGCTGTATGCGGACTTCTTGTTTAACAGATAGCGGAAACCTCTCTCCTTGTAGGAGAGAGGCTTTAATTCCCCCTTCCCTAATCGGTACGGGTGGTAGGGGGGTTAGGTCTGTAATCTAATTGCAGTTATTACTGAATTGTTTTAGCTGCAGCTTGGACTTTGGTGACAACTTCGGCTGGTAAGGGGATATAACCTAACTCAGAAGAGGTTTTTTGACCTTCAGTCAATGACCAGTCGATGACTTTCTTCAAAGCTTCAGCTTTTTTAGGATCGTCATACTTTTTGTAAGCTAAAATCCAGGTATAAGTAACGATGGGATAAGAATCCGCACCTTCTGGATCAACGATGAAAGCTTGCAAATCAGCAGGTAATGTGACTGAAGCTAGTGTTTTAGCACCTGATTCTAGAGTTGGTTCTACGAATTTCTTCGCTTTATTTTCCAGAGTTGCCATAGACAAGTTTTGTTGCTTAGCATAGCTATACTCGGTGTAACCAATGGTACCAGGAGTTTGTTGGATCTGGGCGGTTACGCCTTCGTTACCTTTAGCGCCTACGCCTGCGGGCCAATTGACAGTTTTACCACTACCAATTTTCTTCCAATCAGCACTGAAAGCGCCCAAGTGCTTGGTGAATATGGCAGTTGTACCGCTACCATCAGAGCGGTGAACGATGGTGATTGGGAGTTTAGGTAATTTAGCACCAGTGTTAGCGGCGGCAATTTTCGCATCATCCCAAGACTTGATTTTGCCAGCGAAGATATCAGCATATACTTCACGGGTCAACTTCAAACCTTTGACATCAGGCAAGTTGTAAGCAATCACCACACTACCAGCGGTCATTGGCAACAACACAACACCTTTGGCGACTTTAGCGATTTCTTCTGGCTTCATGCCGACATCACTAGCACCGAAATCAACAGTTCCTTTCGTAAACTGTTCTACACCAGCACCACTACCAACTGATTGATAGGTGATTTGGGTACCAGGATTTTGCTTGTAATAATCAGAGAACCAGCGTTGATATAAAGGTGCTGGGAAACTTGCACCAGCGCCTGTTAAAGACACATTAGCACCACCACTAGCAACTGGAGCAGTTGTACTACCAGTGCCACCTGTTACACCAGGGGATGCGGTGTCTGTAGCGTTTGGAGTACCACCATTACAAGCAGTGAGACTTACAGAAAAAGCTAACGCTGACAAAAGAGCAGCTTTTTTCATCGAGGAATTTTGAAGCAACATAGGTATTTTTGGTTACAGTTTGTCAATGATTTCAGGAATATACTAGTAACCACAGGTTAAGAAATGGTAAAGTCGCTGACTAGATACAGTTATGCATCACCATTAACTACCTACTATTACCCACGGGAATGGAGCGTTATTTTCCCGCTTTGATAAGTGATAGCCAAAAAATTACATTCTCAGATCCAAGCACGACTAGACACAAAACCTAACCGGCGATCGCTCTTAGTTATCTTTAAGATTAACCACAGCTGAAAATGCCGCCCCGAAAGGCGACATTCTCAGAGATGACCACTAATCTTAGAACCGGAAGGTGGTTCTTAAGGTACCAACGTACTCGGTTGGGTTGTCGTTGTTATGTTCTGGGTTGAAGATTACCAACAAGCCTGGGGTGACATCAATGTTGTCAGTTAAGGCATAGCGGTAGAAACCTTCGAGGTGATAAGCGGTACCACCATCTATACGCTTGCGGGTGCGGGTAGTGGTAGTTCCATTAGCGTCTGTCACAGTAGCTACTTCATTTACGTCACTGCTGGTGACTTTAGGTGCTTGACCAAATAACAGACCGCCCATGCTGCCTTTCTTACCCAAGTCAGGTAGTGCTAAACCAGCGGCATAGTAGAACATATCAGCCTTGCTGCCTCTGGTACCATTGATACCAACAGTCGGTGTAGCTTCAGCAGTCGCTTGGCTGTAACCTGCCCAACCGAAGAGGTTGATCTTCTTGCTAGGACGTAAGCTAGCTTCAATACCGTAGTTGTTGGAGGAAGTAGCCACGTTACCAAAAGGCTGGTTAGCAATTGCGCTACCAGTAGCGTCAAACAAGGTGACGGCACGCTTAGCAGCGGAGCCGGCTTTATAACCTGTTCTAGCATCTTCGTAGGTATGAGCAAAGGTCAAACCTAGGTTAAATGCTTTGGTGGGCTTAAGGTTGATCTGACCGATAGCTGAATAGCTTCCGTCGAACAATCCAGCGCCTGGAGAAGGATCGTTACCTTGCTTAGCAACATAACCCAAGTTAGCACCGATCTTACCTTGTGGGTTCAATGCGACGGTGATGCTGGGGCTAGGATTAAAAGTAGCATTTGCGGCAGCAGTGCTATTTACTAGAGTGTTACTACCTTGACGGAAGATGGGGCTGAAGCGACCGTAACGAGAGATGGAACCACGAGCACTGGACTCAAATGGGCTGTAGGTGGTGAATCCACGTTCGTTTAATTCGGTGTCAGCAGCGTCAATTTGAACAACTATTTTCTTGCCGACTGGGAAGCGGTAGTACAACTGATCGAGGTTGACGGCATTGCCTTCATCACCATCAGAACTCAAACGGGTCATGTTTGTCCCGGTGATTCCAGCATTCAATGGAATACCGTTACGAGCTTGCAGACGAGTTCTCAACAAGTCTTTGCCGGTAAAGCTGGTGTTTAAGCTGATACGTACCCGGTCTGACAAGGTAGCGTTGCTACGTAGGTCGCGGGTAGCGTTAGATGTACCATTAGCGAGGGAAGTTCTACCAGAAGGAACCGCAGTTTTGTCACCGAAGGCTTCGTTGACGTTGAAGACAACTTCGCCAGATAGCTTGGTGGTGGTGGAGAACTGATGTGATTCGAGTTCGGAAGTGCGAGCTTCTAAAGCATCAACACGACCGCGTAAGGTAGCGAGTTCAGCAGAGAACTCTTCTTGCAAGCGCTGTAACTTAGCCAAATCTTCTTTGGTTACTAAGTCAGCGGTTGCTGTAGCAATTAGTTCGTTAACGCGGTTTAAACAAGCATTCAAACCAGCCGCGAACTCATAACGAGTCATTGCCCGGTTGCCCCGGAAAGTGCTGTCAGGATAACCAGCGATACAACCGTAACGTTCTACTAAAGACTGTAATGCTTGGAATGCCCAATCTGTCGGCTGGACATCAGAGAACTTAGAAACGGAGGTCACTTGACCTAGTTCTGGAGATGTAGCGACGGTGGACAACTGAGAAACTGATGTTACTTCGTTAGCAACTTTGGTTTCTGCAGCTAGGGATTTGTTTGCCATCAGCAAACTAGCACCTAAAATTACTGGACTTACTTTGACAATATTCCAAAAAATCTTCGACATAACAAATTCTCACTCACACCTAAGTTGTTGACTTGCAGAAATCCTGCATGGTTCCGATAGAACTGAACTTCGATCCTCCAACCAAGGTTCATAATGAACCCTGGTTTTCTCCACACGTACATCCTAGCAAGAAAATCTCAGAACTTAAATAGGCAGATCGCGCAACTTTTTCCTTTCTCCTGTTTTGTCTGGTGTTGACAGACACAGAATGAGGCGGCGTTTGTGTCGCACGATTAATCCTTCTTCTTCAAATGTCTGTAGCAACCGAGTTACGGTAACGCGCGTTGTATTCAGCACTTCTGCAATTTCCTGATGCGTAACTCGCAAATCGACCAAGCGGCCATTTTCGACGTCACGACCAAATTTATTGCTCAACCAAACCAGGAATTCCCATAATCTGTCGGAAATCGGTTTGCGGTGAACGATACTCACCAATTCCTCGGTCTGTTGAATGTGTGATAACAACTTATCTACAGACTGATGCCAGATATTTGGTGGGAGGAGTGTCACTTCTACACCTGTCAAACACTCTATTTGATATGGTCGGATTTTGGACATGGGGTGACCTACCACATCTCCGGCACCCCAATAACCTAACGTTATATAGGTGCCATCCTCACTCCAAGTTAAGGTGCGGATCGCTCCCCGCTCAATCCGCCACAGTACGTCATTGCGGGGTGGAATCAATTCGCGCCGACCAAAGAGGCGGACATTCAGCGGAGCGGGAGTAGGTAAAGAAGAAGTAGTGAACGAGGAGTTGAGCATAATAATTCCAATTTTGTCGTTTTGCAGGAGGATTTCATTAGCATTACTTGAGAATGGTTCTCAAGAATGCTGATAACGGGAATATCTTTTTGTCACAACACTAATGTGTAGAAGCTAAGAATAATAGCTACAAGAGTGTATTTGTAAGGAAGTTACAAGTATTTAACTGTGAACTCCGTAAAAATACTGTAACCTAGCTTACTTTGTGTTGCAATAACCTGACGTCATACTAAATCTAATGTTAACCATAAGCTAAGCTAGCGCCACTCAATCAGAGTAGACATTTTAGAGTCCTCTAAGTTCCCAATGTTGACCTGATCGAAGATGAGATTAAGCAACAATGTGAACCGAGTGACATTCGCTTCGCTTTATAGATGCCATTCGTAACTCTAATAGCTAAAGTTTAAGACTAGGTAAGCATTCAGTAAAGAATTAGGTTATTTACGTGACATTACCGTTAAATATTTGATTCGCAGTATACACAGGCTTTAACCGTGACCGCGAATCTAAGTACTTCCCCGACTAGTAGCGAGATCGGGAAGATTTCGAGAAGATTTGTCAATTTAACTATAAAGCTTTTTGTTACCGCAGTATGTAACTTGGATTTCTTCTTCTCCTGTTCCTTTTGGTAGAAATGTCTCATGTTGACAAGTGCGAAGGTTGCCGTTAAGTAGGTGAGTATAGACATGAAAAGCCACGTATCCAAACCGCTCCCCGACGCGGGGAGAGGCTTTAAGGGCAAGGGGGTAGGGGTAGTTGTACTGACTTTTCACTCTTATGTTAAAAACCGGAAGCATCTCTCAGGCTAAAGCCTGGAGCTATACGAACAAAGCCTGCCTTGGCAGGCTACAACTACAAATAGATTAGCCTGCGTCAGCGAAGCGAAGCCGTTAGGCGTTAGGCAGGCTTTGTTCGTATAGCCACACCCTTAAGGGTGTTGGTTGCGAGAGAAAGGGGGTTAGGTTTTTTGTCTGCTTTTCCACATGACGTGAAAAGTCAGGTAGTTGTGGGGGTAGGTAGGGGTAGCACTCAGAGGCATCAGAACCCCATTCCCTCTTAGGGAAGGGGGGCACGGGGGGTTAGGTCTACGTCTAATGTGGGATTTAAATCTTTACCGGATATGCCGAATGCATTATTCTCAATCACGCCCGTTCATTTGATTCGTGCTTTTGATACTTTCTAGCCCCGCTTGCCTGTAACAATGTAGGCGACTCGCTGACCAACATTAGTTGCATGATCTGCCATGCGTTCTAAACAGCGAATTGCTAACGCCAACAAGATAATTGGTTCGACGACACCGGGAACATCGCGTTGCTGAGCTAAAGTTTGATACACAGTGTCGTAGGCGGTATCCACTGCATCATCTAAGCGTTTGATATTTCGACCAGCGGTTTCATCTAAATCTGCCAACGCGACCAAACTAGCAGCCAGCATCGCTTGAGCATGATGAGACATGTCCTCAATTTCCGACATACAAGCATGAGGCGGATAAGCAAAGAGCTTGAGCGCCATTTTACTTAGATCTACGGCATAATCGCCAATCCGCTCTAAGTCTCGCACTAACTGCATAAAGGCACTTAAACAGCGCAAATCTTCAGCCAAAGGCGTTAGCGCCATCAGTGCTGCACAGTCCAATTCAATTTGTCGATAAAACTGATCGATTTTCTTGTCTAATAAAGGTAGTTCTGCCGCTGCGCTGACGTTTTGAGCAAATAATGCTTGGTGACTTAGGCGAAAGGATTGCTCGACTAAAGCTCCCATGCGTAAGATTTCCCGTTCTAAACGCCGAATGCGGCGCTCAAATTCGAGTCTGTCAGGCTGGCTAGAATTGGTGGAATTAGAAACGACTGAATACACCTGCTGATTCTCGGCTAATGTAGATATTGATGTTGAAATTTAAATATAATCTTTGTCAATAAAGTCTGCCATTGAGTTGGGAAGTTCCACTTGCAACCATGCACCACCTGTTTCGGGATGATTTCTGGCTGTAACTGAACCACCATGTGCAACAACAATCTGCTGGACGATCGCTAGACCTAAACCGCTACCATAACTCACCGTGTTGGATTTACTCTCGGTTTCGCAAGGACGCGATCGCGCTGGATCTCCTCTATAGAATCGCTCAAATACATATGGCAAATCTGTGTCGGGGAAACCAGAACCTTGATCAATAATATTGATTTCAACTAAGCTTATATCATTTTTGCGAATAATATTGATCTCGACATTAATACATGATCCCAGCGGACTATGTTTAATACTGTTGTCGAACAAGTTCAGGAACACCTGATAAATTCGCGATTTATCTACCTCTAACCACACAGCTTCAACTCCAGTGTAGGAGAGACTTATTTGCTGACGCTCGAAGAGCGGGAGGAGGGTTTGCCAAACAGAATTAATCAGCGATCGCAACTCAACTTTTTGGCAATGCAGTTGTTTACTAGGGTCGATTTCTAACTGACTCAGTTCTAACCAGCTTTGCACCAAATCAATTAAACGGTCAATTTCTGGTAAAAGGCGGCTTACCCAGCGATTTAACGGCGAGTCCACCCGCAAGAGCAAAGTTTCCACCACCAAACGAATCGAGGTTAGCGGGGTTCTCAGTTCATGTGCTAAATCTGAAAAGGCGCGATCGCGTGCTCCTTTCAAGTCAACCAACGGTTGTAAATTTTCCAGAAATACTCCAACGTGTCCGGCGTTTAAAGGAAAACTTGACGTCCGTAAGTTGAGCGATCGCACTTTCGCAATCCGGGCTGCATCAATCGAAGACGGATGAAAAGTCCATTCGCGCACATCGGACTTTTGGGATTCACGGGTTTGCTCAATAATCTGGTCAAGTTCATAAGACCGCACCAATTCCAACAGCAAGCGTACTTGTCCTGGTTCCCACTTGTGCAGAGAAAACATCTCCCGCGCCTGCTGATTGCACCAAACTAGCTGATTCTCATCATCAACCTGCAAATAACCGATTGGTGCTAAATCCAATAAATACTGAGCAGCCTGTAGCTGTTGTCCCAATTCTTGCTGCGTCTGTTGAACCAAGGCAATCTCTCGCCGCAACTGAGGCATTAGAGGTAGTGTTGAAGTGTCAGCGTTGAATATCCGCAACAATTCTAGCAGTTGACGGTTAAACCTTAACCGCTGCCACATCCAAAACCCTACTCCTAAACTTAACCCAGTCAAAAATGCAAGTAAGGGCATTTGGTTCAGCCATTAGCAAAAAAAGTTCTGTTAACAGCTTACCGATTTTTATCTCAGCAGAATGTTAGTGGTGTAAAACTATCCAAATCGATAACCAAAACCACGCACAGTGACAATATGCTCAGGATGGCTGGGATCTCGCTCTAATTTTTCCCGTAACCAGCGAATATGCACGTCTACAGTTTTACTGTCGCCAACAAAATCTTGACCCCACACTTGATCGAGCAACTGTTCTCGTGACCAAACACGCTTG
>Ga0209512_1000805_pt1 | contig 45225 bp, 38 predicted proteins | sample frozenSSSSmetaG_FD_184142 | JGI IMG/M metagenome (GOLD analysis project Ga0209512, IMG submission 184142) | Glacier valley bacterial and archeal communities from Borup Fiord, Nunavut, Canada, to study Microbial Dark Matter (Phase II) -... | ecosystem: Environmental > Aquatic > Freshwater > Ice >...
ACACTGGTCGGATGTCGCTGCGCCTGCCCGTCGTCCTCTCGGAGCACGACTTGCCATTGCCCGAACTTCTCGCCGCGCGCCTCGACGGTGAGGTGTTCCGCATCGATGACGCATTCGCCCCGCTAGACGAGATTGAAGGACCCGCGCATCGAGCACGCGCAATTCTCGCGAGGGCGCCGTCCCGATTCATCGCGGAGCAGCACAGCGCGGCCTGGGTGTGGGGTGCGCTGCAGCTCCCACCTGTCAAGCACGAGTACTGCGTAGACATCGGGGCTCGAGTCAGCGGATCCCCAGCGAGGCGGCATCGGGTGCGCGAAGTGGTGATCGACGCAAACGACATTGCCACGCTTGGCGGCTTCAGTGTCACGACTCGCCTTCGCACGGCGGTGGACCTCGCGCGTTTCAGCCAACACTTCGACGAGGGCGAAGATCAGGCCACCCGTCGGCTCATCGCCGATGGCGGCTTTACGGTCGACGAGCTCGTCGACGAACTCAACCGTCGACGAAACTTGCCAAATAAACGACTGGCCACCGATCGCGTCCTGGGCCTGACACGGGCGTCTATCCGCTGTTGACCCGATACACGTCGTATACCGCGTCGATTCGACGCACCGCGTTGAGCACTCGATCCAGGTGCGTCGTGTCGCCCATCTCGAAAACAAAGCGGCTCAACGCGAGACGTTCACTCGACGTTGAAACCGTCGCAGAGAGAATGTTCACGTGGTTTTCGCTGAGCACCCGGGTGACATCGGACAGTAAGCCCGAGCGGTCGAGGGCTTCGACCTGAATTTGAACAAGGAAGACTGAGTTCGACGTCGCGGCCCACTCCACGTCAATCATGCGCTCGGGCTCCTGTAGCAGGGATGCCACGTTCTTGCAGTCACTGCGATGAACCGAGACGCCCGCGCCGCGCGTGACGAACCCGACAATCTCGTCTCCTGGCACTGGCGTACAGCACTTGGCGAGCTTGACCAGAATGTCAGGGGCGCCGCGCACGAGTACGCCGGAGTCGCTGTTCTTGAGGGCCCGACTCCTTCCCTGAGGAGCGAACTCGATTTCGGAGTCCTCGGTGTCTGCCTCGGTGTGAAGCGAAGCGAGCACTTTCTCGATCACAGATTGAGTCGATACGTGACCTTCACCCACCGCGGCGTACAGCGCGGTCACGTCGTCGTACCGCATCTGGGCCGCGACCTCGGCGAACGAGTCCTGGCTCATGAGCTTTTGCAGCGGCATGTTCTGCTTGCGCATCGCTCGTGCGATGGCGTCTTTGCCCTGCTCGATCGCTTCGTCGCGACGCTCTTTGGTGAACCACGCGCGGATCTTGTTGCGCGCGCGCGTACTCGCAACGAAACTCAGCCAGTCCTGACTGGGCGCGGCATCTGGATTCTTCGACGTGAATACCTCGACAGAGTCGCCGCTCGAAAGCCGGCTCTCGAGCGGCACGAGTCTGCCGTTGACCTTGGCACCCATCGTGCGGTGACCGACCTCTGTGTGCACGGCATACGCGAAATCGACCGGGGTCGCGCCGGCGGGCAGGCCAATCACCTTTCCCTGAGGTGTAAATACGTACACCTCTTTCGCACCGATCTCGAAACGCAGACTGTCGAGGAACTCCCCCGGGTCTTCCGTCTCGGCTTGCCAATCCGTGATGTGCGCTAGCCATGCCATGTCTGCGTCGTCGCGCAACGTGCCAGAACCGTCACCCTTGCCGCCGTTTACGCGGTCCTTGTACTTCCAGTGCGCCGCGACCCCGAATTCGGCGCGCTGGTGCATCTCCTGGGTGCGAATTTGGATTTCGACCGGCCGGCCGCCCGGCCCGATTACGGTCGTGTGCAGCGACTGGTACAGGTTGAACTTGGGTGTAGCGATGTAGTCCTTGAAGCGACCCGGGATGGGATTCCAGCGCGCGTGGATTGACCCGAGTACCGCGTAGCAGTCGCGCACCGAATTGACGAGCACCCGGATTCCGGTGAGGTCATAGATCTCATCAAATTCGCGCCCGCGCACGATCATCTTCTGGTAGATCGAGTAGTACTGCTTCGGTCGTCCCGCGACGATGCCTTTGATCTTCGCGGCCTTGAGGTCGTCGTTGACCGCGTCAATGACCTGCTGCACGAACTCCTCGCGCTGCGGCGTGCGCTGACGCACGAGGCTTTCGATCTCGACGTAGAGCTTGGGATGAAGTACCGCGAACGACAGGTCCTCGAGCTCGAGCTTGATCGCCTGGATTCCGAGGCGGTGCGCGAGGGGTGCGTAGATCTCGAGGGTCTCTTGCGCTTTGCGGGTTGCGGATGCCTCGTCAACGAAACCCCAGGTACGCGCGTTGTGCAGTCGGTCGGCAAGTTTGATCACCAAAACCCGGATGTCCTTCGACATCGCGACAATCATCTTGCGGACTGTCTCCGCCTGAGCGCTGTCCCCATATTTGACTTTGTCGAGCTTGGTAACGCCGTCTACGAGCATTGCGATCTCGTCACCGAAGTCTTTACGCACGAGGTCGAGCGTGTATTCCGTGTCCTCGACCGTGTCATGGAGAAGTGCCGCGGCGACGGTCTTCGCGCCGATCCCCAGGTCGGCCAAAATTTGGGCCACCGCGACCGGGTGGGTGATGTAGGGCTCACCGCTTTTTCGCTTCTGACCGAGGTGAGCTTTCTCGGCCGCCGCGTACGCGCGCTCAATGAGAGCGATGTCGGCCTTGGGATGGTGAGTCCGGACCGTTCGGATGAGGGTTTCGACAGCCCCCGCTGGCTGGGCTCGTGAGAACAGCCGTGGCAGCAGCGTGCGGAACGATGCCGCCGTCTGCGCCGTCTCCGTCATCCAAGAACCTCCGATCCCAGTCTAGATTGCCTGCCATCGGCATCAGGGCTCGATCCCTCGAGCGCGCGCACTGACTCTGTCCAGTCGGGATTGCGAGTGATTCGAATTCGAATAGCGAAGGCCATTCAGCACATCGACCGGTCTTGAGTTCAAGAGTTATTGAACCGTTACCGCCAAACGCTCAATATCGGTATCCGCACAGAAGCATATTGAGGCACTATCAATCTGCTGCCCTCACACATGGGGGTGGACTCCGTGGGGCAGTGCAGCCCCACACCAATGAAAGGGAGACATGAAGACGTCTTCGATTATCTCGGTTGCGGCGGTGGCGGCTGTTTCGGCTCTCCTCCTCGCAGGCTGTGCCAGCTCCACCCCTGCGGCTACCACTGCTGCCAAGGGCCGCGCTTGCGTCATCCTCCCGGATGCCGCATCCTCACCGCGCTGGGAGAACCTCGACCGTCCCGCGCTGCAGAAGGCGCTCACGGACGCGGGCTTCGACGCTGACATCCAGAACGCTCAGGGTGACACCGCGAAGTACGCAACGATCGCCGACCAGCAGCTCTCCAAGGGCTGTGGCGTCATGCTCCTCACTGACTACAACGGCGCTGGCGTCGCGGTAGCCGCGAAGGCGAAGAGCCAGGGCATCCCGACCATCGCATACGACCGTCCGATCGCGGGCGTTGACTTCTACGTCTCGTTCGACAACGAGAAGGTCGGCGAACTGCAGGGCCAGATGATTGTTGACGGCCTCAAGGCTGCCGGCAAGGACCCGAAGACCGCGATCGTCGTCTACATGGGCGGAGACCCGTCGGACGGCAACGCCAAGATGTTCCACGATGGCGCTGACAAGGTCATGGCTGCTGCTGGCATCAAGCCCGCAGCTGAGCCGACCGGTGCTTGGGATGGCGCGAAGTCCGCGACCAACTTCGAGCAGGCCCTCACCGGCCTCGGTGGCAAGGTTGACGCTGTCTGGGTTGCTAACGACACGAACGCTGCTGGCGTTATCACCATCCTCGACAAGAACAGCCTGACGGTTCCCGTTTCTGGCCAGGACGCCTCGGTGGCCGGTCTCCAGAACGTGCTCCTCGGCAAGCAGTTCGCAACGGTGTACAAGCAGGTCTCTCTTGAGGCCAAGCAGGCATCTGACCTCGCCATCGCCCTGCTCAAGGGCGAGAAGCCGACCGCACCGCTGAAGCTCGCTGACGGCACGCCGTTCTTCGCAGCCACGCCGGTTTCGGTTGACGCGAAGGCCGTCCAGACAGTCGTCGCCAACGGTGACGCTGCCGCGAAGGATATCTGCACCGCTGCTGTCGCGGCTGCTTGTACCGCTAACGGCGTCAAGTAGCACACAACACCAAAAAGGGGAGGGGTTTCGCGCAAGCGGAGCCCCTCCCCCCTTTTCTATGAAAGGACTCGATATGGATCAACCCATTATCGAACTGACCGGGGTTGTCAAGAGCTTCGGACCAGTGAGCGTCTTAAAGGGCGTAAACCTCAAGGCTTATGCAGGAAAAGTCACCGCACTTGTTGGTGACAACGGCGCAGGCAAATCAACGCTGATCAAGGGCCTCGCCGGCGTGCAACCTTATGACGAAGGTGAGGTGCGGTTCGATGGCGAAATCGTGCACCTCGGAACTCCGCGTGACGCATCCCACCTCGGCATCGAGGTCGTGTACCAAGACCTCGCGCTCGCAGACAATCTCGACATCGTGCAGAACATGTTCCTGGGGCGCGAGGAAACCAGCAACGGCACATTCGACGAAGGCCTCATGGAACGCGAGGCCGCCGAAACCCTGCGTGGGCTCTCGGTTCGAACCGTCAAGTCTGTGCGCCAGAAGGTATCGTCGCTCTCGGGCGGACAGCGCCAGACCGTCGCTATCGCACGATCCGTACTCAAGAAGGCACGACTCGTCATCCTCGATGAGCCGACGGCGGCGCTCGGCGTCGCGCAGACAGAGCAGGTTCTGGCCCTGGTGACACGACTCGCAGAGCAGGGAGTTGCCGTCATCATTATTAGCCACAACCTTGCTGACGTGTTCGCAGTGGCCGACTACATCAGCGTGTTGTACCTGGGTCAGATGGTCGCCTCAGTTGAGGCGAAGAACACGACCCGAGACGATGTCGTTGGATACATCACGGGAAGCAAGACCTACACGGGAGAACCCGCATGAGCACACCCAACTTCGAACCAGCATCTCAGAGCATCCTGACGACCAACGACTTGATCGGCAGTGGTCATGAAGGAACCGTAATGGATCAGGCTCGCGCCTGGCTCCAGCGCGTCCGTGGTGGAGACATGGGACCACTGCCAGCCATTGGCGGATTCGTGGTGCTGAGCATCCTTTTCTCGTTCCTCAGCCCGTTCTTCCTCACCGAGCGCAACTTTGCCAACCTCATCACTCAAGCAGCGACGCTAGTGATGCTGGGTATGGCATTGGTGTTTGTAATTCTCCTCGGCGAGATAGACCTGTCTGCCGGTGTGACATCTGGCGTCACGATGTGTCTGTTTATCGTGCTCACGAACGTGGTCAAGATGGACTGGATACTCTCACTCGTGATCGCGTTCATCGCGGGTATCGCGATTGGAACATTCATCGGGTTCTTTGTGGCAAGGGTGGGCATTCCATCCTTCGTCGTGACGCTCGGACTGTTCCTCGGCCTCCAAGGCGTTGAGCTCGTGCTCATCGGCAGCGGCGGGCTGTTCCGAGTTGAGACGCCTCAGATCCTCGCAATCATGAACGAAAACATGCCGCTCTGGGCAGGCTGGGTCATGCTCGCAGTGATTGCGCTCGTCTCCATCGGCACAACGCTGTGGGACCGTTCACGTCGAAAGCGGGCCGGTGTTCCCAACCGCACGATCGCTCTGTTGTGGATCCAGCTCGCCGTAATCCTAGTCATCGGTGGGGTCGTGATTGCGTTGCTCAGCCAAAACAGAGGTAGCGCACTATACCCGGTTCAAGGTGTGCCGATCGTGGTTCCGTTCACGCTGGCGATCCTGTGGGCTGGCACGTTCGTGCTCGACCGCACGAAGTTCGGTCGCTACATCTACGCAGTCGGCGGCAACGCCGAGGCGGCTCGACGTGCGGGTGTGAAGGTCGTTTTGATTCGCTGGGTCGCCTTCATCGTCTGTTCCACGCTTGCCGTAGTGTCTGGCCTGTTCAGCATCAGCAAGGTCGGTTCGGTGGATGCCTCGGCCGGTCGCGATATCGTCTTGAGCGGTGTCGCAGCGGCCGTCGTCGGTGGTGTGAGCCTGTTCGGTGGCCGCGGACGCCTCATGCACGCCGCCATCGGTGCACTCGTGATCGCTGTGATCACGAACGGCCTCGGCCTTCTCAACCTGCCGGCCGGCGCGAACTATGTCGTCACGGGCAGCGTGCTGATTCTCGCGGCAACCGTCGACGCTCTGTCACGCCGCCGCGCTGGAGGCAGTCTCGTCCGAAGTTAGCGTCGAATGGGCGTCGGTGATCTGCCGGCGCCCACTTGGCTGCAAGGCGAAACACAAGAAGAGGCGCTCCCACAAGGGAGCGCCTCTTCTTGTGTCGTTGGAGCGTTCGCTCGAAGTTAGCCCTGCACGACCGGTCCCCCGGCGACCGCCCATGCCGACATGCCGCCAATCACGTTGGTGACCTCGTACCCGTTCTCAGCGAGAAAGTCACACGCGCGCGCTGAGCGCATCCCACTGTGACACACAACAAGAAGCGGCACTCCGGCCGGGAGCTCCCCGAAACGCTCTGTGAGGGTCGAGAGCGGGAGTAGTTGCGCAGTTGGTGCGTGTACGGCTTCCCACTCGTCCTGCTCGCGCACGTCAATGAGCACGGCCCCGGCTGCAACGCGAACGATCGCATCGCTGACTGAAATCTCGCTCATGGGACCCTCCCGCGCAGATAGTTAGGAACTCGTCGCGCCAGCGGTAGCGCGAGCGTTCACAGCGGTCTTCTTTTTGTCTGACTTTGCGATCTCAGGCTCACGAGAACGCAACCACGCGTAAAGTGGCGCGGCGATGAAGATCGTCGAGTATGTGCCGGCAAGGATGCCAATAAACAACGCTAGCGAGATGTCGCGCAGCGTTCCCGCACCGAGGACAAAGGCCCCGATGAAGAGGATCGACCCGACCGGCAACAGCGCGACCACAGACGTATTGATCGAGCGGACCAGCGTTTGGTTCACCGCGAGATTCACAGATTCGGCGAAGGTTCGCGATGAGCCTTCGTTAGTGTTCTCCCGGATCTTGTCGAACACCACGACCGTGTCGTAGAGGGAGTACCCCAAGATCGTCAGGAACCCGATTACGGCTGCAGGGGTCACCTCGAAGCCGAGAATCCCGTAAACGCCAGCCGTGATGATCAAGTCGTGAAACAGGGCGACAAGGGCCGCGACAGACATCTTCCAGGTACGGAAGTAAAGCGCCATGACAATCGCGGCGAGCAAAATGAATACGAGCAGGGCCGTCAACGCCTGCCGGGTAATGTCAGCTCCCCAGGTCGCACCGATGAGCGAGACGTTGACGGTGGGGCTGTTGTACGCGGTCGCAAGTGCGTCGCGAATCTGCGTAGATTCGTCGCTCGAGACAGTGTCGGTCTGAACCCTCACCGACTGGCCGGAGTTCACGTTGCTGACAATCGATACGCGCGGAGTCGCCCTCGGGATAACGCTGCGGACGGCCGTGACAGCGAGACCCTGATCTATCGTGCCGTCGGCTTGGGTCTGCGGCTGCTCGACCCTGAACTCTGAACCGCCGCGGAACTCGATCCCGAACTCGAATCCGCCGCGCAGGAACGGGACAATGATCGACAGCAGCACTCCGACAATCGCGATCGTGAACCACATACGCCGGCGACCGACAAAGTTGAACGAGCGCTTGCCTGTGTATAGGTCGTTTCCGAACTGGGAGAAGCTGGCCATCAGGAATCCTTCCCTTTGTTGCGTGCGGCATCGGCCTCAGCGGCCTTCCGCTCGGCGATGGTTTGGCGCTTGAGAGCCTCGCGGTTACTCGAGAGTTGCTTATTGGCTGGGATGCCCACTGGCGCCCTGAACTGCGCGCGACCGCGGTAGACCGCCCCTAGCGCTGTCGCGTCGAGTCCACTTAATCGGTGACCCTCGCCGAAGAATCGCGTGCGTGCGATGAGCTGAAGTACCGGGTGCGTGAAGAGCGAGACGACGATGAGGTCGATGACCGTCGTGATCCCGAGCGTCAATGCGAAGCCGCGAACGTTGCCGACAGCGAGCAGGAACAGGATGCTCGCGGCGAGCAAGTTCACCGTGTCCGAGGCGACGATGGTGCGGATCGCGCGCTTCCAGCCCGCCTCGACCGCCGATTCAAGTCCACGACCGTCGCGCAACTCGTCACGAATTCGCTCGAAGTACACGATGAACGAGTCAGCCGTGATCCCGATCGCCACGATAAGTCCCGCGACGCCGGCCAACGAGAGCCTCAGCCCTTGCTGCCACGACAGCAGGGTGATCACCAGGTAGGTGATGGTCCCCGCAACGATGAGCGACGAGACCGTAACCGAGGCCAACGCCCGATACTGAAGCAGTGAATACAACACAACGAGGATCAGTCCGATCAGGCCAGCCAGGAGGCCGCTGAGCAGCTGGGACGATCCGAGAGTCGCCGAAATTGTGTCGACGGACTGTACGGTAAAGCTGATCGGCAAGGCGCCAAATTTGAGCTGATCAGCCAAGGTCTTCGCTGAAACTTGCGTGAAGTTGCCACTGATCTGGGGCTTGCCGTCAGTGATAGTCGCATTAGTTGTCGGGGCGGAAATCACCTTGCCGTCGAGCACGATCGCGAACCGATTCCGAGGATCGGTCTGCGGGAATCCGTAGAGGCGCTCGGTGACCTTCGCGAACTGGGCTGTGCCCTCATCGTTGAACTTGATAAATACGCCCCACTGGCCAGTGCTTACGCCTTGACTGTTGCTGATGAGGCCACTGGACGCGTCGGCGATAGTGGTGCCGGCGACCTCGACTGGCCCAAGCAGGAACTTGTATTTGCCGTCCACCTGACAGGTAATGAGCGGATGATCGGCTGGCGCGACGTTGGTTTGAAGCTTGTCGAGCGAGGCACAGTCAAAGCCTTTGAACTCTCCAAAGAGAGCCGGGGTCACCCAGTTGGGATCGCTCGCGTCGGTCGGCGATGCCGTCGGCGTTGTTGCGAGCGACGGGTCGGGCGTTGGGGTTGCTCCCGGAGTCGCAGTCGGGCCCGGTGTCGGAGAACTCGTCGCGCTGCTCGTGGTAGCAGCCTCCGTGTAGATCACGGGGCGGAACTCGAGCTTTGCCGAGGATTCGATCCGTCGAAGCGTCTCGTCGTCGGGCACGCCCGGGATCGACACGACGATGTTCTGCGAGCCCTGAGTGTTAATTTCCGCTTCAGAAACCCCGCTCGCATCGATGCGCTGTCGAATGATCGCGACAGCTTGGTCGAGCTGCTCCGCAGAAACGGTCTGGCCGCTCTCGAGTTTGGGCGCCAAAATGATTTGGGTCCCGCCCTGAAGGTCTAGCGCCAGCTTGGGGACCCAGCTTGAGCCCGAAAGCAGCACGCCAGCACCGTTGAGTGCGACCAAGCCGACGATGATGACCGCGAGCCAGGTGAGCGAGCGCCACGCCTTCTTTGCGGGTGTAGATCTTGCCACCGGGCAGACTCAGCTTTCTCTGTACGTATGTCGACGCTGACGCGCGACTGAGGACGTGCTGACCAACACCGGTCAGCACACAGGCTAGTGGTTACTCGCTAACCTTTTTTGTTGCGCGGCGGACGGGCTTCTTCGGCTCCGTCGTGATGCGCTCACCATAGGCGGGCGCGTCGTCGAGGGAGTGGGCCGCGGAGTCGCGCTCGCGTTCCTCGGCCTCACGGTTCGCGATCGCCATTGCCTCTTCAACCGAGCGCGGTTCGCCGTCCCCGACGACGATCGGTTCGACAACCTTCGCGATGGTCTGGCGATGAACGCGAACGATATTTCCGGGGCTTGTCTCGACCTCGGCAACATTGCTCACGGTGTCGATCGACTTGAGCGTGCCGAACAGGCCGAAGTTGGTCATGATCTCGGCGCCCGGAACGATCTGATCGCGAAGCTTCTCTTGATCTGTGCGGCGCTTGCGGCTGTTGCGGAACATGAAGAAGATCAGAATCGCCAGAACGACGAGCATTCCAATAGTCAACGGGTCAAAAGTCATGATTTGCCTCTCACAGCGAGTCTGTAGGCCCGTCAGTCTAGACAGACTGCCTGAAAGGCCACCCCAGAATCATAGGTCATCCGCAAAGAGCCCAAGGGTGCCCGTTTGCCCGACCTGTGGGGCGATTCCGAAATGCTTCCACGCAGCTCGCGTGGCGACCCGACCACGCGGCGTCCGCGTGAGCAATCCGATTCTCACGAGAAAGGGTTCAACAACCGACTCAATTGTCTCGCTCTCCTCCCCCACTGAGACGGCAAGCGTGTTGAGCCCGACCGGTCCCCCGTCGAATCGGGTGAGAACTGTCTGCATAACCGCGCGGTCGAGGCGATCCAAGCCCAGCTCATCCACGTCATAGAGTTCGAGCGCGGCGTGTACCGCCTCGATGCCACCCGTCCCGGTGACGAGCGCGTAGTCCCGCACGCGTCGCAAGAGACGGTTAGCGATGCGTGGTGTGCCCCGACAACGTCCCGCGATTTCGGCGAGAGCGGCCTGATCGATGTCGAGCTCGAGCAGAAGCGCCGCCCGATGCAGCACGAGTTCGAGCTCGGCCTCGTCGTAAAACTCCAAATGCGCGGTAAATCCAAAGCGGTCGCGAAGCGGATTAGGCAAGAGTCCCGAGCGCGTCGTCGCGCCGACGAGAGTGAACGGGGCCAGATCGAGCGGAATGGATGTCGCGCCCGCTCCCTTTCCGACCATGATGTCAATGCGGAAGTCCTCCATCGCGAGGTACAACATCTCCTCGGCTGACCGCGCCATGCGATGGATCTCGTCGATGAAGAGCACCTCGCCGGGAACGAGAGACGAGAGCACCGCCGCGAGGTCGCCCGCATGCTGAATTGCCGGCCCACTCGACATTCGCAAGGGCCGGCCACTCTCGTGGGCAACGATCATCGCGAGACTCGTCTTGCCCAGCCCTGGCGGTCCCGCGAGCAGGATGTGGTCAGCTGTCCGGTTTTGCAAAGCTGCAGCTTGCAGGAGTAATTGCAGTTGGCCGCGTACCTTAGCTTGACCGATGAATTCGGCGAGCGAACGCGGACGCAGCGCGCCCTCAAAGGCGAGTTCGGCATCCGATTCCGGTGTGGGTTGAACGAGCGACTCGGTCACGGGGCTCCGCCGCCCTGCGGTCCGAGCCGAGCGAGCGCGAGCCGAAGCAGCGCTTGAACCGATGCGCGATCGGCCTCGATTGCGTGGGCGAGCGCCTCATCTACTGCGACGATCGCCACCCGTTCGGGCCACCCCAAGCCCACGAGCGCGAGTGTGACACTTTCGCCGGTCGAGCTTGTCCTGCCACCGTTCGAGGCATTCGTCGACAGCGCCGCGACAACAAGCTTCCCCGCGAGCGACACGACGATGAGTTTGGCGGTTTTAGGACCGATTCCCGAGACCTTGCGAAACGCGCCGTCGTCTTCGGATGACACTGCCAGAGCTACGTCGCTCGGCGTCATCACCGCCAGCACCCCGATCGCGCTTTTCGGACCGACTCCCGTCACTGAACGCAAGAGATCGAACACCGCGAGCTCGTCGGGCTCCGCGAACCCAAAGAGCGAGAGGTCGTCGTCGCGCACAATCAAAGTGGTGTTCACCGTGGTCTGGGACCCGACCCGGAGCCCGAGCGCAAGTTGAGGCGTGACGGTCACCGCAAGACCGATTCCGCCCACCTCGATCACCACAACTGAGCCATGTGCGCTCAGAACTGTCCCGCGTATCGACGAAATCACGAACTCATCCTCTGGCCAACCGCCGTCCGCGCAGCACGCTGCCACGCGAGTTGCGCAGGGGTCAAATCACCCTCCGCGAATACGACGGTCGATCCCTTCCAGGCGTGGCACAGGGCAATAGCGAGCGCATCCGCAGCGTCTGCAGGCTTTGGTGCGGCTGCAAGTCCGAGCACGCGGGCGACCATCGCACCGACTTGCCTCTTATCGGCCGAACCGTACCCGGTCACGGCGGCTTTCACCTCACTTGGCGTGTGCAGCCCGACCGAGAGTCCCCGCGAGGCTGCGACCTGGAGGGCGACGCCGCTCGCCTGCGCGGTCCCCATGACGGTCCTCAAGTTGTGCTGCGCAAACATCCGCTCGATGCCGACCGCGGTTGGTCCGAATTCGTCGACGGCTTGAGCGATGCCAACGGCGATCGCCTGAAGACGCTGCTCGAGCGGTAGCCCGGGCTCAGTGCGGATTACCCCGACATACACGAGGGTTGCCGTGCGGGTTGGGGAGACATCCACAATGCCGATCCCGCACCGCGTCAGGCCCGGGTCGATGCCAAGCACTCTCACTGCGCTGGCACCGTCGAAGTCATGCCCTTAGTCTTCGTCCAATTCGGCTTGAACCTCGGCCGACACGTCGTAATTCGAATATATGTTCTGAACATCGTCGGAATCTTCGAGGGCATCGATGAGCTTCATGACCTTGCGTGCGGTCTCAGCGTCGACCTCGACAGTGAGGTTGGGCACGAACTCAGCCTCAGCGGAGTCATAGTCGATTCCCGCGCCCTGCAGAGCGGTGCGCGATTCGACCAAGTGTGCCGTGTCCGTGATGACCTCGAACCCTTGGCCACGGTCGAGCACCTCCTCGGCGCCCGCGTCGAGTACCGCGAGCAAGATGTCGTCTTCGGTTACGCCCGCGGTCTTCGTGATCGAGATGACGCCCTTACGCGTGAAGTTGTACGCAACGCTCCCCGGGTCTGCCATAGCTCCGCCATTGCGGCTCATGAGGGTCCTGACGTCGGCAGCCGCGCGATTGCGATTGTCGGTGAGACATTCGACGAGCAGCGCGACGCCACTCGGCCCGTACCCTTCGTACATGATCGTCAGGTAGTCGACGGCCTCGCCGAGCTGGCCCGAACCGCGCTTGACGGCGCGATCGATGTTCTCGTTGGGTACCGAACTCTTCTTGGCCTTCTGAATTGCGTCGACAAGAGTGGGATTGCCCGAGAGATCCGCGCCCCCGATCTTGGCTGCGACTTCGATGTTCTTGATTAACTTGGCGAATGACTTGGCACGGCGAGAATCTTTGACAGCTTTCTGGTGCTTCGTGGTTGCCCATTTGGAGTGGCCCGACATGCTCAACATCCTAGCCAGCGGGCGGGGCGGTGCTCGCCGTCACGGAGTCGTTACTGGGTGTCCGGCATCCGTAACCCCAGCGACTTCAGCTCGAGTTGCGCAAGTTTCCTCATCACTTCCTGGTCGCCTCGCCGCCACGCTGCCATCGGATCCGAGTCGATTCGATCGAGGGCAGAAATTCGCTGAGTTGCGAGCGCCCTCAGCGCAAGAAGGTCTACTCCGGCCCCGGTGTTCACAACCGACTGGGCCTTTGAAGCCCTCCGCGCGAACCGAATCCTCGGGATAAGCCACAACAACAGGATCGTGAAAGCCGGAAGAACCGCGATCCCAATGCCGAGTCCTGTCGCGAGTTGGGCCACCGCGACCTGCTGACTCTGGCCCGCCGACTCGAGCGCAGCACCGGACTGACTCGCATCGTTGAACGGCACGCTGATTCCGGACCCAATCACCGGGACCCTACCGAGGGCATCGCCCACCTGACTCATGGTGACTTTGAAGCCCGCCCCCGCCTGCTCCATCTGCACGCCGAAGTCGGAGAGATTCATGACTAGCCGGTAGACAAAAACTCCCAGCCACACCCACGCCCCGATCGCTGTGATTGCCAGCACATCGGCAACAATCTGACGGGTTCTTCGTGGCCCAAAATCCGAGTAGAGCTTCATGGCCCCATGATGGCGCACCACCCGAGCGTTGTTAAGCGGCGTGCACTTTACGCAGGAAGTATTCGTGAAAACGGGTATCCCCGGTCATCTCTGGATGAAACGAGGTGCCGAGCAAGTTGTCTTGCTCGACCGCCACCACGCGTCCGTCAGGCAGGGATGCAAGCGCAGTGGCCTTGGGGCCCAAGGACTCGACCACGGGTGCCCGGATAAAGACGGCATGCACGTCAGGAGCTCCGAGCACAGGCACTTCGAGGTCGGTCTCGAACGAATCCAACTGTGACCCAAACGCGTTGCGTCGCACCACGAGATCGAATCCCCCGAGAGACTGCTGACCATGGATCGAGTCAAGGACAGTGTCGGCGAGCATGATCAGGCCGGCACAGGTCCCATAGACGGGAAGTCCGGACGAGATGGCTGCCTTGAGTGGTTCGGCCATCCCAAACAGTCGCGCGAGCTTGTCAATCACGCTCGATTCGCCACCCGGAATGATAAGACCGGCCACTGAGGCGAGTTCATCGGGACGTTTCACGGGCACCGCATCGACGCCAAGCTCACCCAGGATGGCGATGTGTTCCCTGAAGTCGCCTTGGAACGCGAGCACGCCGATCGTCAGGCGGGAGCCGCGCCCGAGGGTCGCGTCGCGATCTTCGGAGCTGCTACCAGCCACGCTCAGAGAGCCGGTGAGGGGCTGGCAGGTCGGCAACGTTGATGCCGACCATGGCCTCACCGAGCCCGCGTGATGCTTCTGCGATGACCGCCGGGTCGTCGAAGAACGTTGTCGCCTTCACGATGGCGGCGGCTCGTTGCACGGGATTGCCCGACTTGAAGACGCCTGACCCAACGAACACTCCGTCGGCGCCGAGTTGCATCATGAGCGCCGCGTCGGCCGGGGTCGCGACGCCACCTGCGGTGAAAAGCACGACCGGAAGCTTGCCCGTCGCCGCCACCTCCCGCACCAGATCGTACGGGGCCTGAAGCTCTTTCGCCGCGACATAGAGTTCGTCTGGCGTCTTTGACGAGAGCATCCGGATTTCTCCGAGAATCGTGCGGATGTGCTTGGTCGCCTCAGAGACGTCACCGGTGCCGGCCTCGCCCTTTGAGCGGATCATCGCCGCGCCTTCGGTGATGCGACGCAACGCCTCACCGAGGTTCGTCGCGCCACACACGAAAGGAACAGTGAACTTCCACTTGTCGATGTGGTTGACGTAGTCGGCGGGAGAGAGAACTTCGGACTCGTCGATGTAGTCGACCTTGAGCGCCTCGAGCACTTGAGCCTCAACGAAGTGGCCGATACGCGCCTTGGCCATGACGGGGATCGAGACGGCCGCGATGATCCCGTCGATAAGGTCGGGGTCGCTCATGCGGGCAACTCCACCCTGCGAGCGGATGTCGGCCGGCACTCGCTCGAGAGCCATGACCGCGACCGCGCCGGCATCCTCAGCGATTCGTGCCTGCTCGGCGTTGACGACGTCCATGATCACGCCGCCCTTGAGCATCTCGGCGAGACCCTTCTTGACGCGGCTTGTACCCTGTGTTTCTGACGTTTCGGTGCTCATAATCCTTGATTCTACCGGTGGTTCGAATGCGGCCCGGGCGGCCAATTCAGCTTTAGTGGCTCGCGGGCCAGGCCGCTGCGACCTCGTCCCGCACCTCGCCAAGCAATCGCGGCACGGCCTTCGTTCCCGCGATGATCGGAAAAAAGTTCGAGTCGAGTGACCACCGCGGCACGATGTGCTGGTGAAGGTGGTCGGCTATTCCGGCCCCCGCGAGCCGGCCTTGATTCATTCCGATGTTGAAACCATGACAAGCCGAGGTCTGGGTGAGAACCCGCATTGCCTTTTGCGTCAGGCTACCGATTTCGGCGACCTCTTCGGGCGTGGCCTCGTCATACGTCGCAACATGGCGGTAAGGGCACACGAGCAAGTGCCCGCTGTTGTACGGGAACAGGTTGAGCAACACGTAGGCGTGCGTGCCGCGTGCGACGATGAGGGCGCGTTCGTCGTCCATCGCGGGAGCGGCACAGAACGGGCACTCGTGGGCTTCGGGCTCACGCTCGGTGTTGGATTGGATGTATGCGATCCGGTACGGGGTCCACAACCGCTGAAAGGCGTCGGGCACCGCCGCAAAACCGCTGGCCGGCTCGACATCGCCGCCGAGATCGCTGCCGTCATAGTCCTTCATGATCAGACCTGGGCTTTGGTCGCGATTGCCTGAGTGATCCGTTCGATGGCCTCGGCGATCGGGATGCCGTTCTCTTGCGTCCCATCGCGAAAACGGAAGCTCACAGAGTCGTTCGCGCTGTCTTCTTCGCCGGCGATCAACTGGAACGGGACTTTGTCTTTCGTGTGCGTGCGGATCTTTTTCTGCATCCGCTCGCTCGACGCATCCAGCTCGGCGCGAACGCCGAGCGCTTTGAGCTGCGCGATGACAGAACCCAGATACTCCTCGTGCGCCTCCGCGACCGGGATACCGACAACCTGCACGGGCGAGAGCCAGACCGGGAATGCGCCAGCGTAGTGCTCGAGCAGGATCGCAAAGAATCTTTCGATGGAACCGAGCAAGGCGCGGTGGATCATCACCGGCTGCTGCTTCGTTCCATCAGAGCCGGTGTATTCGAGCTCGAACAGGGTCGGCTGGTTGAAGTCGAGCTGCACGGTCGACAACTGCCAGGTGCGCCCAATCGCGTCGCGAGCTTGGACAGAAATCTTGGGGCCATAGAAAGCCGCTCCCCCGGGATCGGCAACGAGTTCGAGACCCGATTCGAGCGCGACCTGACGCAGCGTCTCGGTCGCCTCATCCCACTGCTCCTCCGTGCCGACCGACTTCTCGGGGTCACGAGTCGACAATTCGAGGTAGAAGTCGTCGAGGCCGTACCCACGAAGGGTCTCGAGCACGAATTCGAGTTGACGAGTGAGCTCCGGCTTGACCTGCTCGGGAGTGACGTAGATGTGGGCATCGTCCTGAGTCAGCCCTCGGACGCGCGTGAGGCCCGACAGGGTCCCGCTCTTTTCGTAGCGGTACACGGTCCCGAACTCGGCCAGCCGCAACGGCAACTCCCGATAGCTGCGTCCGCGAGCGCGGAAGATCAGGTTGTGCATCGGGCAGTTCATGGGCTTGAGGTAGTAGTCCTGACCCTGCCGAGTGACGTGCCCGTCGGCGTCGCGCTCCTCATCGAGGTGCATGGGCGGGAACATCCCGTCCTTGTACCAATTGAGGTGCTGGCTGATCTCATACAAGTGGCCCTTGGTGATGTGCGGGGTGTTGACGAGCTCGTAGTCGTTTGCCAGGAGCCGTTCGCGCATGTAGTTCTCAATCTCGGCCCGGATGATGCCACCCTTCGGGTGGAACACCGCGAGTCCAGAGCCGATCTCCTCGGGGAACGAGAACAGGTCGAGTTCGGCGCCGAGCTTGCGATGGTCGCGCTTGAGCGCTTCCTCTTGACGCTCCTGATAGGCGCGGAGTTCGTCTTTGGTCGGCCAGGCCGTTCCATAAACGCGCTGCAACTGCTTGTTCTTCTCCGAACCGCGCCAGTATGCCGCGGCCGTGCGGGTAAGCGCCCAGCCGTTGCCGATCATCCGGGTATTCGGCAAGTGGGGCCCCCGGCAGAGGTCCTTCCAATACAGCTCACCGGTCTTGCCGTCTACGTTGTCGTAAATCGTGAGCTCGGCTCCTCCGACCTCGACCGACTCCCCGTCCTGTCCCTCTTCGGCGGCACCGCCCTTGAGCCCGATCAATTCGAGCTTGTATGGCTCGTTGGCAAGTTCTGCGCGTGCCTCAGCCTCGGTCACGATCCGGCGTTGGAAACGCTGCCCTTGACGGATTATGCGATCCATCGCCTTCTCAATCCCCTTGACATCCTCGGGGGTGAGCGGCTCCGCGACGTCGAAGTCGTAGTAGAAGCCGTCGGTGACGGGCGGGCCGATCCCGAGTTTCGCGTCTGGGTTGATCGATTGCAGCGCTTGCGCCATGACATGGGCCGCGGAGTGACGAAGGATACCCAGCCCGTCGGGCGAATCGATCGTGACGGCCTCAACGACGTCCCCATCGGTCGTCGTCGCCGCCAGATCCTTGAGGTCGCCGTTGACGCGCATGGCGACGACGTTGCGGTCGGTGAATAACTCAAACCCGGTCTGGCTCACGCCTCAACTTTACCGGCGCTTGCATGCGAGGATTCGCGTGGTGCCGGCTTCGTCGCGGTCAACGAGCGGGCGATGCCAGACCCGTCGATCGCCCGCCGCCGATACGCCGATTGGCACAAGCCGCGACGTCGGCGAGAAAAAACCCCGCTTGAGCGCTGCCGAAGATCTGTGAGCTGCACAGTTGGAGCAGTTCGAGGCCGTTCCACAGTAGTGAAACCCGCGTCCGGAAGGAGTGCCTCATGGCACAGTTCATGGATGTGCACGATGGATTCGTAGGCGTCACCAAGGAACAACTCGAAGCGGCCCACGCCGCCGACCTCGCAATCGAAGCCGAAGAGGGCGTGCACTTCGCGAGCGCTTGGCTAGATGCCGAATCCGGCAAGGTGTTCTGCCTGTCAACCGGGCCATCCAAGGAAGCGGTCATGCGCATTCACGAGCGCGCCGGACACCCGACCACCGAGGTCTACGAACTGGGCGTCGAGGTCTGACACCCGCTCCGGTCACCTGCGCAAGTGCCGGCACCAAAAAGAAGGCCAAGACAGTGTCTCGGCCTTCTCGTCGCGTGGGCGGTACTGGGATCGAACCAGCGACCTCTTCCGTGTCAGGGAAGCGCGCTACCGCTGCGCCAACCGCCCAGATCTATTCAGTTGTGGACGCGTCCTTGCAAACGCATTCCGAGGTGACGACCGGATTTGAACCGGTGTACACGGCTTTGCAGGCCGTTGCCTCGCCTCTCGGCCACGCCACCGCGTGCGGGAAGAACCAGAAGCCTCAAAGGCGGGCACTGACACTTCCCACTCGAGCGGATGACGAGATTCGAACTCGCGACCCTCACCTTGGCAAGGTGATGCGCTACCACTGCGCCACATCCGCATGCCCACATTTCTGTGTGCTTTGAGAGCCTATCCCACCCGCGGAGGCAGAGCCAATCCACCGCAGCGCGTGTTACGAACTATCTGACACGCGCGCGAACGGCTTAGACCCAGTAGAAGACGTTCTGTAGGAAAGTGCCGTTGTCGGGGAACGAACTGGCGATCGCCGCGCTGATGAGGGTCGTGACGTAGACGAACACGAGCACGTAGCCAAGGGTCGTGCCGGCGGCGGCAATGCCGCGACCCCGGCGCGCGCCTGTGCGCGTTGCCGAAAGCCCAATGTGACCGAGCACGACGACGATTGCGACAAGAACGATCGTGAATAGGCCGAACGCCCCGAGCGCGTCAATGATCCCGCTGTCTCGATCGACGTTAACGGTGACGATGGGATTGGCCAACCGAAACGCACCGAGGCCGAGCATGAAGAATATTCCGAGCGCGACGCTCGCGATTGCGGCAATAGACCGCGGCGGGGGGATGGATGATTCCGTAGCCGCGGACGGATGAGCAGGGGCGGGGATGGCCGGTTCGGTTGGCGGTGGCAGGGTTGTCATGGCACGAAACTACCAGTGCCGTCTCGTTACGGGCAGGTGGGCATCCTGTGGCAGGATTATTGTGCGGGCGATTGGCGCAGTTGGTAGCGCGCTTCCTTCACACGGAAGAGGTCATCGGTTCGAGTCCGGTATCGCCCACCCGCGAAGTTGCTGCGCTAGCGCGCTTCACCGAATCTGCTCGTGACTCCGGCGCTGTACAGCACCGAGTCCGGTGGTCTGCTCGCGATTCCCGAGATGCCGGCTTGCTCGAGCAACGAATCCTCCAGCGTGATGAGCTCCGCGCGCACGAGCGGCCACGGCTCGTGCGCGTTCGGCAGGAAGATCGTTTCACCGCGGCGAGTCGTGAATAGGCTCCAGCGGGCCGTCAAGAACTCCGCGAGGTAATCGCCCGTGACTTCCTCGCCCAAGGGACGAACAACCATCTTCGTGCCGCCTCGGCCGCGCATCCGGGACGCGGTGTACTCCTCGACGCCGTCGATGGAGCGCAGGGAGGTCCGCGACCAGAAATACGGAATCGAGAACGCCGCGCGCGCGGCGATGACCGCTGCCAGTCGCGACGCCTCGAGCGACAGGAAAACGACACCGCGCCTCCCCCGGTCGTCGACCCCATAAAGCCGCACATTCACCTCGGTGAACTCGCCCAGATACGGGATGCGCGGCCCGGCGCCCATTCTCGCGCGATCGAGGTAGAACGCGATGAGCCCCACCCAGCTGGTGCCATCGAACTCGTCTGGCCGCACACCGGCGGGCATCAATGGCGCCAGCACGGATGACGCGACCCGCCAGTGCAGGAATGTCACGCGAGACCACCGTTGGCTCGCGACCACGCGCCCTCGCAGCGCAGGAGCATCGTGACTGATCGGTTCGACTAGTGAGCTTTGATCTGGCCCACGCTCTTGCGCGCCGCCAGCGCTTTCATTCCGCTCCACAGCACGAAGGATACGCCCGTCGAGTAGGCGGCAACGAGCAGTGAGCTGGCAGCCTGTTCGGCGAGGCCGAGCAATTGCCCTGTGAAGACGAAGCCAATTTCCGTGGCAAACACACCGAGAAGAACAAGTCCAGTCGCACCGGCGATCAGATGAGACCCAACGAGAAACCACTGCTGACGTCGAGTCGCCGCGACCCGGTTGAGCGTGAAAGCGCACGCCGCAGCGCCCGACAGGATTCCCGCGACCCCGGCGAACACAGGAGTAAACAATGCCGCGCCCGCCGTGATCGAGACCAGTCCGCTCACGAGTCCAGCGGTCATCGCGTCGAGTGTTGTGCGCTGATGCCGGATGCGCTGCACGACGATCCACCCGACGACGCCGCCCGCGGCGCCGATGATCGAGTTCACTGTGATGGCCACCGTGACGTCGTCAACCGCGAACTCGACACTGGCGAGCCAGATGATCCATCCCAAGCTCAGGAGCAGCACTCCCGCGACCCCGGAATTCCGCGAGATCGTTGCTGAGCGCATCCGCCCCGCGCCTGCCCCGCCGGCAAGCAGAACGCCGAGTGTCGCAGCACCAGTAGCCACATTCACGGGCAGGGACCCGCCGTGGTCGATTGGATCGATACCCCATGGCCAGGGCAGCACCGAGAAGGTGAGGGCAGCGGTGGGAACGAACACTGTCGCACTCCAGAGGAATGCGAATGAGAGCGTGGTCGCCACTCCAGCCCCGGTCGCACGCACACCCAGCGTGACGAGAAAGGCAGCAAGCCCCGCGAGCGCGGCAATCGTCGCGTAGAGGTACCCGGGAGCATCGCGCATAATCAGCGGCGCGAGGGAGAGCCATGACACTAGGCCGGTGGCGGCACAACTCGCCGAGAAGAGCCCTGAGCGAAGCCATGGTGAAGCGGGCAGCATCCGGGAATCGACAACAGCAAGCCCGACCACCACGGCCAACACAGCACAAATCGACACGACGATCACCACTGCGTCCGACATAACACCCCCTTACAAACGAACAGTAAGGGGTGCCGCTCGATTGAGCGGCACCCCATGCTGTGTGTGTCGGTTACGAGTTACGCGCCAGCAAGTACGTAGCCCTCTTCACCGTGCACGACTTGGTCGATTCCGGCGATTTCGTCCTCGTTCTTGATGCGGAAACCGATCGTTTTCTCGAGGATGTATCCGATCACGAACGCTCCGACGAAGGAGTAGATCAGCACCGAGAAGGCCGCAATTGCCTGCACCGCAATCTGTGCGAACGACCCGCTGTAGATGAGGCCCGCGCCGGTTGCGAAGAAGCCGAGGTACAAGGTACCCACGAGACCACCGACAAGGTGGACGCCGACAACATCGAGCGAGTCATCGAAGCCGAGCTTGAACTTCAGGTCGATCGCCAATGCGCACACTACGCCGGCGAGGAGGCCGAGGAGAAGCGCCCATCCGGGGCTAAGGAACGCACACGCCGGAGTGATCGCGACAAGGCCAGCGACAGCACCGGACGCCGCACCCACGGAGGTGGGCTTGCCGTCCTTGATCTTCTCGACGATCAGCCAGCCCAACAGCGCGGCTGCCGGAGCGATGAGCGTGTTGATGAACGCGATGACCGCGAGGCTGTCCGCAGCGAGCTCAGACCCGGCGTTGAAGCCAAACCAGCCGAACCACAGCAAGCCAGCGCCGAGAAGTACGAACGGCGGGTTGTGCGGAACGGCGATGCCCTTAGCGAAACCAACGCGCTTGCCGAGGACAAGTGCAAGTGCGAGCGCCGCGGCTCCCGCGTTGATGTGGACAGCGGTACCACCCGCGAAGTCGAGGGCTCCGACTCCGAAGACGTTCTGTAAGCCGAAGGTCAGCCACCCGCCGCCGGCGAAATTGGCGGCCGAGAAGGATGCCGCGTTGGGGTTGTCTCCGAGGGTGAAGTTGAACACCCAGCTCGCAACCGGGAAGTAGATGAGCGTTGCCCAGACTCCGGCGAAGATCATCCACGTACCGAACTTGGCACGGTCGGCGATCGCGCCGGAGATGAGCGCGACGGTGATGATGGCAAACGTGGCCTGGAAAGCTACGAAGGCGAGCTCTGGCCAGTTCGCGGGAGCAACGGCCGTGCCGGCAAGTGCACCTTCGTACGGGCCCGCGAGTCCCAGATTTCCGAGGTTGATACCCCAGAACCCATCGAGTCCTACGTAACCAGGTCCGCCGGCGCCGCTGAACGCAATGGCGTAGCCGTACAGCGCCCAGAGAACGCCCACGAGCCCGATCGCACCAAAGCTCATCATCATCATGCTGATCACGCTCTTGGCCTTGACGAGTCCGCCGTAGAAGAACGCCAAACCCGGCGTCATCAGCAGGACGAGCGCGGATGCCAAGAGGAGGAAGGCAGTGTTGCCGGTATCCATTTCGAACCTTTCGTTGTTGCTGCGAAGGATGCACCGTCGGAAACGCACAGAGTCAGGGTCCTGCCCCGGGTACGCAGTCAGTTTGGGGGGCACAGATTACGCGAGGGGTTTCCGGGTGTTTCGTGTCTGTTACACGCCCGCCGCCCGTGTAAACATCGTGTTTCGCGTCGCCCCGATCCGCCGCCAATCTCACTCCTAGACTCGACACATGGCCCTTCTGCGATCCGAACGATTCGCTGCAGTGCTGCTTGTGATCGCCGCAGCACTCGGACTGGTATTGGCGAATAGTGCCGCGGCGGCGACCGCAGAGATGACTAAGAGCATCCACTTCGGGATTCCGGTGATCGGAATCGACCTGAGCATCGAGCACTGGGTAAAAGATGGTCTGCTTGCCGTCTTCTTCTTCATCGCCGCGATCGAACTGCGCCACGAACTGCGCCACGGTGAACTCGACACCGTGCGCAAAGCGATCGTCCCGACGATCGCGGCCATCGGCGGCGTCGTGGTGCCGGCGATCACCTATCTCCTCATCGCCCGCGGAAACGGACTCGCTCAGGGCTGGCCTGTGCCGACCGCCACCGACATCGCCTTTGCCCTCGGTGTCCTCGCCATCGTTGGCCGCGGGCTCCCGCCGAGATTCAGGGCGCTTCTGCTCGCGCTGGCCGTCATTGATGACCTCATCGCCATCCTGATCATCGCGATCTTCTTCACTGCACACCTCGCGGTCATCCCGCTGCTCATCGCCGTTCCTGTCGTCGCCGCGTTCGCCTGGCTCAGTCGGCCGGCCATGGTCGGAAAGCACAGGTGGCTGATCGTGATTCTCGTGCTCTTGGCTCTCGTGACTTGGGTGCTCGTGTACCGGTCGGGCGTGCACCCAACCGTCGCTGGTGTCGCGCTCGGGCTCGTCATGGCGGATCCCTCGGCCGGGCGCAGTCGCCACGCGCTCGAGCCTTGGTCGAATGTCCTCGTGCTGCCCTTGTTTGCTCTCGTCGCCGCACTTGTGCCCGTGCCGACCGCAAGCGTCGCCGAACTCAGCCCGGCGTTCTGGGCCGTACTGGTCGCTCTGCCGCTCGGCAAACTCGTTGGAGTATCCGCGGGAGCATTCCTCGCGTCACGACTGACTCGCGAGACACCAGAGGCCAGGATGCCGTTGGGTGATGTCGTGGCCGTTGCGGGCCTCGCCGGGATTGGTTTCACGGTATCGCTGCTCATGAACGACCTCGCGTTCGCCGAGACCCCGGATGTCTCGAATCAAGTGACGCTTGCGGTGGTGCTCGCGTCGCTGGTTGCGGCCGTGATCGGTGGCGTGCTCACCTCGGTGCGAGGGCGCCACTACCTTCGTGTGGCTGCACAGTCGTAGCCCTTCAGCTTCCCGAGTTTGTCAGCGCGATCAACCGCGACGAGGCGCGGAGGTACTTCTTGCGGTATCCCCCGGCAAGCATTTCCTCGGGAAAAACCGAATCCAGCGGAACTCCACTCGCGAAGATGTGAACCTGCGCGTCGTAGAGGCGGTCCACGAACGCGACGAAACGCAGGGCATCCGTCTGATTCGTGAATGGCGCGACATCGGTGAGACCGATCGCATCCAAGCCTTCGACGAGCGTCACGTAACGCGAGGGATGCACGGACCCGAGGTGGCGCACGACGGCCGCGAACGGGTCAAGCGTCACATACCCCGTCACACCCGAGATCACGCCAGCGACATTCGATACCGTCACGGCATGCGCCTGGACGTCCCGGCGACGATAGTCGAGACCGTCGATTCGCACCGTCTTGAACTTGGCCGCGAGAGAGTCGATCTCGCGCAAGAAGTCCTGCGCGGCGAACCGCCCCTCACCGAGTGCGTTGGGGGGCGTATTGGATGTAGCGGCAATCCTCGAGCCTGACGCAACAAGCTCAGACAGCAGTCGCGACATGAGGCGGGTGTCTCCGGGGTCGTCGAGCTCGAACTCGTCGATGCACACGAGCGACGCGCCTTTGAGCAACTGCACGGTCGGCGCGTACCCAAGCGCGCCCACGAGCGCCGTGTACTCGATGAACGTGCCGAAGTACTTTCGACCCGGCGCGAGATGCCACAGCGCGGCAAGGAGGTGAGTCTTGCCAACGCCAAAGCCACCGTCGAGATACACGCCGGGGAGCGGGCCTTCTCCCTTGCGCCGCGAGAAGAACCCACCGCTGCCGCTTGTCCAGCCCGCAATGAACGTGCGGATCGCGGCGACGGCCGCGCCCTGTGACGGATAATCCCGATCGGGCCGGTATGAGTCAAGTGTCGCGGTGCTGAACTGCCGTGGTGGCACGAGGTGCGCAATAATTTCCGCGCCCGTGAGGGTCGGTGCGCGATCAACGAGACGGGCGGGGGAAGCCGTGGCTTCGGCACTCATGGTTCTGCCTCGGTTTGTGTCGAAGTCTTACGACGGCGCCCGTTCGCGTGGGCACGGTTGCCGCGCTGGCGGCGTAGATTCGTCGTCAGGAGAGTTTCCAGCCTAGCTGGACGAGAGGCGCACTAGCTCCTCGCCATGACCCAAAGGAACCAATGCCCATCGCACTCGATCCCGATCCCAAATTCGCCGAATACGCGCAGCCGGAGAGCCTCGTTTCCACGAACTGGCTCGAATCACATCTAGGCACTCCCGGCCTCGTTGTTGTTGAGTCAGACGAGGATGTGCTGCTCTACGAGACCGGGCACATCGAGGGCGCCGTGAAGATCGACTGGCACACGGATCTCAACGATCCGGTTGTGCGGGACTACATCCAGGGTGACGCATTCGCGGCACTGTTGTCGTCGAAAGGCATTTCCCGGGACTCAACAGTGGTGATCTACGGAGACAAGAGCAACTGGTGGGCGGCGTACGCGCTCTGGGTGTTCAAGCTCTTTGGCCACGAAGACGTCCGATTGCTCGACGGCGGTCGCGCCAAGTGGCAAGCCGAAGGCCGGGCGTACACGACGGAGCGCGAGTCCGTCGAGCGATCCGTGTATCCCGTCGTCGCGCGGCACGACGCGGCAATCCGCGCATTCAAAGACGACGTGCTCGCGCACCTAGGCAATCCGCTCATCGACGTGCGCTCCGCCGAGGAGTACACCGGCGAGCGCACCACGGCGCCGTCATACCCCGATGAAGGGGCCTTGCGCGCCGGCCACATCCCGAGCGCTCAGAACGTGCCGTGGGGCAAGGCAGCGGCCGAGGATGGCTCGTTCCGTTCACGAGCGGAACTCGATGACTTGTACCGCGCAGGAGCTGGGCTGGCCGATGGTGACGACATCATCGCGTACTGCCGCATCGGGGAGCGATCGAGTCACACCTGGTTCGTGCTCACGTATTTGTTGGGCTTCGAGGGCGTTCGCAACTACGACGGTTCATGGACCGAGTGGGGCTCGGCCGTTCGGGTGCCAATTGTGATCGGCGCCGAGCCTGGATCTGTCCCCCGCGTCGCTTAGCCCGACGGTCTTCGAGTGACCGACCGTAGACTTTGGCGGTGACCTCAGACGTACTGCCAGAGCAACTCGAGAATATTCGCGAGGACTTTCTTGGGCTCGCTGTGCGCGAACGACTGCAATTGCTTTTGGAATTTTCGACAGAACTCCCCAAGCTGCCTGAGCGCTACCGCGATCATCCCGACCTGTTTGAGCGCGTTGTCGAGTGTCAGTCGCCCGTGTTCATCTTCGTCGAGGTCGATGACGAGCGGATTGTGCACTTGTATGCGATCGCGCCCGAGGAGGCTCCGACCACGCGGGGCTTCGCATCAATTCTCGTCCAGGGTCTCGGCGGGCTGACCGTCGAGCAAGTTCTCGACGTACCAGACGACTACCCTCAAACAATCGGACTCACGGAAGCGGTGAGCCCGCTTCGTATCCGAGGGATGACCGCCCTGCTCGGCCGAGCGAAGCGCCAGATTCGCGAGAAGGTAGCGCCATGATCGTCTCCCAGCTTTTCCCCGTGAGCCCGGAATCCTTCGCGGCAGACACCAACGACGGCCGCTCGCGATTGCTCGCGCTGTACACACCGCCAAGCGCACGATGGCTGCGCATCAACCTCGTGACAACCGTTTCTGGGAGCACGATTGGCGCCGACGGGACGTCTAACTCGCTCACGGGCGGCGCTGATCGGCGGATCCTTGGCGTCATGCGCGAACTCGCCGATGTGGTACTCGTGGGGGCGGGATCAGTTCGAGCGGAGGGCTATCAGGTCCCTCGCCGCTCGACCTTGGCGATCGTCACATCGACAGGGGATCTCACGGGACACCGGATCGCGCCAGAGGATGTCAGTCGGGTCGTCGTGATTTGCCCATCGGGCGCGTCGAGCGCGGTCGAAGCGAGCGTCGGTCCAGTGCGAATTCTGGGGCTGGAGTCCGACCTGACCGCGGTTCCCGCTGAAGCGATCGTCGGAATCTTGCAGGCATCCGGTTTCGAATCGATCGTGTGTGAGGGCGGTCCAAGCCTCGCGGGCCAGCTCGCCGCGGTCGGTCTCGTCGACGAGGTTTGTCTCACGACGAGCCCACTCCTCGGGGGCGCGCCGACCTCGATTCTCGGCGTCGATCAAGTCGCGTTGTGGCCGGCGGAACTCACGTCGATGCTCACGGACGACTCGGGCTATCTCTACTCGCGGTGGGCTATCCGAGCTTGACGAGCCACGCGACGATCGCCGCGGTCCAACGCTCCGAGTCATAGTTCCAGAGCCTGGCGTGACGTGCCGTCACGAACTCCTCGAACGTCACGATGTCGGGTCGAGCAAGCGCAAGCGCGCGCGACGCATCGGCCGGAACATATCCGTCGTCGTCGCTGTGCAGCAGCAGGATCGGGGTCGCCAGTTCGTCTGCTCTCGCGACAAAGTCGAGACGCGCGAGGTCGATTGGCCGGGACTGTCCGGTAATGAAGCCAGCCCACCGGTTCGCGAGCAAGCCGCGCGCGGCGCGACCGAGGATCGGGGGGACCCGGTTGAGCGCGCTCTGAAATTGCAGTGCGCGCACCCAATCAACGACCGGAGATTCCAGCACGACGCCGCGAACGAGCGGCGCGAGTTCGGATCGCGTGAGGGCTTGTAGCACTGTTGCTCCCCCCATCGACCAGCCCATGAGCACGAGCTCGCGTGCACCGCGAGACACCGCGAAGCGCATCGCGGCGTCGACATCGCGCCACTCGGTGTCTCCGAGCGCGTAGCGGTTGTCGCGCGTGGCCGGTGCGTCGCCGTCGTTGCGGTACGAGACTACGAGCGAGGTGTAACCAAGCTCGCGGAAGACCGGGATGCCGCGGATCGCCTCTTGGCGTCGCACCGCTCGCCCGTGAACGGCGATGACCCACCGATCTGTCGGCGCCGCAGCAGGAACGAGCCACGCGGGCGCGGGGCCCAGTTCGGTGACAATCTCGACGTCCTCCGTCGCGTACCCAAGCTCGCGCGGGTCGAGATAAAACCATCCGCTGAATCGACCCCGAACGCCGCTCACTAGCTCACCGAAATCGACCCGAAGCAACTGTCGCGTGACCGTCGTGGCCGTGTACGACACGATCTCACCGACTCGCGCGTGACCCGAGTCGTGAGCAAACCAGAGGCTATAGCGACCGGGAGTCAGCGAATCGCGGGTTGCCGACACGGTAACGGTGGTGGCATCGACGGCGATGACCCGCACATCCTCGGCTCGCTTCGACGGTGGAGTAACAACCGTCCGTGCAAAGATCACCGCGGCCACTGCCCCGGCGACGGCGGTTGCTGCGGTCAGCACGCCAATGCCGATGGCGGCTCCCGTGACAATTCGCCCCGCGATCGAATCGGGGTGTTCTTGCTCAGCCATTCCCCACCCGCGCTGGTAATCCGTGGACTGCCGCCAGCGGCGTGCCGCCCGAGCGATGCATGCACCAAAGCCTAATCTTCACTCGTGCCCGACACGCCACCGTCCCCCGCCGTTCCGGCAGTGTTTGCCGCCGCGATTGCTTCCGTTCGGGCCGCGAAGACCCGCCCAGAGCTCGCAGTGAGTGAGATTTCCGCCCCTGGTACCCTCGCGCCGTGGTCGATTGCGCTTGCCGCCGACGTGACGCCCGCACTCCACGGGACCGACTCCGAGCTGGGGACCGGGCGCTTTGTGCTTCTCTACGACCCCGAGTCGCCTGATGCCTGGAACGGTCAATTCCGGGTGATCTGCTATGCGCAGGCGCCGCTGGAGATGGAGATGGGCGTCGACCCCTTCTTGACGGATGTCGCGTGGTCGTGGCTCGTCGACGCACTAGACACTCGTGGCGCCCAGTACACCAATGCTTCTGGCACGGCAACCAAGATCCTCTCGACCGGCTTCGGCGAGCTGGCGGCGCAAGGTGATGGCGCCCAAATCGAACTTCGTGCATCGTGGACCCCGACAGATTCCGACCTCACGGCTCATGTGGAAGGCTGGGGCGAGCTATTGTGCATGCTCGCGGGACTTCCGCCCGCTATCGAGGGAGTGAGCCTATTGTCGGCACGACGAGCCGGACGTGAGTAGCTCGCGCAGCACGAGCGCCGAGTCATCCGACGCCCGCGATGAGGCGACGCCGGGCGCCGTGCAAGCCGAGCACGTCGTCGTTTCCGTTATCGATGACCGCGAAGAGTACCTTCGGGCCGTTGACACGATCGCCACGGGCACAGGACCGATCGCAATCGATGCGGAACGAGCATCCGGATTTCGCTACTCGCAGCGGGCGTATCTGATCCAAATCTTCCGACGCGGCGCGGGCACGTTCCTGTTCGATCCCCCCGCGGTCGGTAGCTTCGTGGAACTGGACGCGGCACTCGCCGGGGAAGAGTGGATTCTGCACGCGGCGAGCCAGGACTTGACCTGTCTGCGCGAGGTCGGCCTCAATCCCACACGACTGTTCGACACTGAGCTCGCCGCACGCCTCGCGGGACTCCCCCGTGTGGGACTCGGCACGGTTGTCGAAGAGCTCCTCGGGATTCACCTCGCGAAGGAACACTCGGCAGCAGACTGGTCGACTCGGCCGCTGCCGCAATCGTGGCTCGTCTACGCCGCCCTCGACGTTGAGTTACTCGTCGATCTGCGTGACGCGCTCGCGGAGGTACTGGCACGGGATGGGAAGACCGAGATTGCCGCCCAAGAGTTCGAATCGGTCTTGGGACGAGACTTCGGCGTTGTTCGGAGCGAGCCGTGGCGCCGTCTCACCGGCCTCCACACCATCCGTAGCACCCGCAATCTTGCCGTTGCACGCGAGTTGTGGCAGGCACGCGACGACTACGCGCGCGAGATCGACACCGCGCCGGGACGGTTGGTTCCCGACACCGCTCTCGTTGCGTCGGCGCGCACCCCGCCCGAGTCGAAGCGTGCTCTTGCAGCGCTCAAGGAGTTCACCGGGCGCGCATCGCGCTCTCAACTTGATCGATGGTGGGAAGCAATTGGCGTGGGTCTTGCGACCAATGACCTCCCGACCATGCGACACAGTACCGACGCGCTTCCGCCCGCGCGCGCATGGGCGGAGAAGAATGCGGAGGCGGATAAGCGTCTCAAGGCTGCCCGAGCCGCGATCACATTGGTTTCTGAACGCATGGCAATTCCGATCGAGAATCTGCTCACGCCCGAGCTGCTCCGACGTCTCGCGTGGTCACCTCCGGAGCCCTCGGATACCGCATCGCTGGCCGCTTCGCTCGAATCGCTCGGCGCCCGCGAATGGCAGGTTGACGCAACAGCACAGGTAATCGCTGATGCCTTTGTCGAAGCGGCCCAAACGCCCGCCGAGTCGCCCGAAATCCCTTCGTAGGAACAAGCAAAGGATTCCGCGCCACAAATCGGCGCGCCTAGTCTCGATTCTGCACGTCAACAATGGGAGGCACTGTGGCCGAGAGAGCTGAAGTCGTATTCGTCGATGGGGTTCGCACCCCATTCGGTCGGGCCGGTGAGAAGGGGATGTTCTGGAACACGAGGGCAGACGACCTCGTGGTCAAGGCCATGATCGGACTCTTGGAACGTAACCCTCAGATTCCCGGAGACCAGTACGACGATGTCGCTATCGCCGCAACCACGCAGACGGGTGACCAGGGGCTGACACTCGGCCGCACGGCGGCTCTCCTCGCGGGACTGCCCAAGTCGGTGCCCGGGTACGCGATCGACCGCATGTGCGCGGGTGCGATGACCTCGGTGACGACCATCGCCGGCGCCATCGGATTTGGAGCGTACGACGTCGGCATCGCTGGCGGAGTCGAGCACATGGGCCGCCACCCGATGGGATTCGGTGCCGACCCCAACCCGCGCTTTCTCGCCGAGAAACTCGTGAGCGGTGAAGCGCTCAACATGGGGAACACCGCGGAACGCATCCACGATCGATTCCCGCAGCTCACCAAGGAGCGCGCCGACCACTTCGCGTTGCGCAGCCAACAGAAAGCCGCCGCCGCGTACGACAACGGCAAGCTGCAACCCGACATCGTCTCGGTGGCCACCCGCAGCGAGGCTGGCTGGGGGCTTGCGACGCGCGACGAAGCGCTTCGACCCGAGACCACGATGGAGGGGCTTGCCGCACTCAAGACTCCGTTCCGCCCGCACGGGCGCGTGACCGCGGGCAACTCTTCCGGGCTCAACGACGGAGCGACCGCAAGCATCATCGCGAGCGCGGATGCCGCCAAGAAGTTCGGTGTCACCCCCAAGATGCGCATGGTGAGCTTCGCCTTCGCGGGCGTCGAGCCGGAGATCATGGGCATCGGTCCCGTGCCGTCGACCGAGAAGGCGCTCCGCAAGGCCGGTCTCACGATCAACGACATCGGCCTCTTCGAACTCAACGAGGCGTTCGCTGTTCAAGTTCTTTCACTGCTCGATCACTTCGGCATCGATGATGACGACCCGCGCGTCAACCAGTGGGGCGGTGCGATCGCGATTGGGCATCCCCTCGCATCGTCCGGCGTGCGGCTCATGATTCAACTCGCGGCACAGTTCGCCGAGCATCCCGAAGTCCGCTACGGACTGACCGCGATGTGCATCGGGCTGGGGCAAGGCGGAAGCGTCATCTGGGAGAACCCCAACTACGACGGGAAGAAGTAATGGCCTCGGCAACTGATTTCGAGAAGATCGCGTCTCTCGACCGGGACGAGGTCGTCACGCACTCCTTCGTGCGTGACATCCCGATCTCCGGCGACAAAGTGCTTGCACTCGTCACTCTCGACAACGGCAAAGACCACACGCGACCCAGTACCCTCGGGCCGAAGACTCTTGTTGAGTTCGCTGGGGTGCTCGACGAACTTGCCGTGCGCGCGGGGAAGGGCGAAATTCACGGCGTGGCCGTGACGGGCAAGCCGTTCATCTTCGCGGCGGGTGCCGACCTCTCGAAGGTCAGCGAGATCCCTGATCGCGAGACCGGCAAGCAAATGGCTCAACTGGGGCACTGGGCGCTCGGCAAGCTCAGCGAACTCGGCGTGCCGTCGTTCACGTTCATCAACGGGCTGGCCCTCGGCGGCGGGGTCGAGATCCCGCTCAATTCGACCTATCGCACGATCGACAGCTCGGTGCCGGCGCTCGCCCTCCCCGAGGTGTTCCTAGGGATCATCCCGGGCTGGGGTGGCGCGTGGCTCCTGCCCAACCTCATCGGCATCGAGAACGCCCTCGAGGTTGTCATCTCGAACCCGCTCAAGAACAACCGCATGCTGCGCGGTCCGCAAGCCTTCGAGCTCGGAATCGCCGATGCGATGTTCGGCCCCGCCAACTTCCTTGAGGATTCCGTGAAGTGGGCCGATGGCGTCATCAACGGCAAGATCAAGGTCAAGCGCGCCCACGAACCGGGCAAGCTCGAACGGCTCGCCAAGTGGGACATCGCGATCGGCATCGCGGAGAAGACGCTGGAAAGCCGCATCGGGCGAGTCGCCAAGTCGCCCTATCGCGCCCTTGAGTTGCTCAAAGCGGCGAAGAACACCGACAAGAAGACCGGGTTCGCGGCCGAGGATGAAGCGCTCGCCGACCTCATCTCGGGTGACCAATTCCACGCTTCGATCTACGCGTTCAATCTCGTGCAAAAGCGCACCAAGCGACCGGCAGGCGCTCCCGACAAGGCCCTCGCTCAGAAGGTCACCAAAGTCGGTGTGATCGGTGCGGGGCTTATGGCTCGGCAGTTCGCCCTGCTCTTCGTGCGTCGGCTGCAAGTGCCGGTCGTCATCACCGACCTCGACCAGGGGCGCGTGGATGAGGGCGTCGCCCACATCCACAAGGAGATTCAGGCACTGCTCACGAAGGGTTCGATCTCGCCAGACGAGGCCAATCGGCTCGAGGCTCTCGTGAGCGGAACGACGAACAAGGCCGACTTCGCGGACTGCGACTGGGTGATCGAGGCGATCTTCGAGGAGCTCGACGCAAAACAGAAGGTCTTCGCCGACGTCGAGCAATACATCTCCCCCACGGCAATTCTCGCGACAAACACGTCGTCGCTCTCCGTCGAGCAGATCGGGGCGAAGCTCAAGTACCCCGAGCGAGTGGTCGGCTTCCACTTCTTCAACCCGGTCGCCGTCATGCCACTCATCGAGGTAGTCCGCACGCCGCACACCACTGACGAGGCACTTGCTACGGCAATGGCCACGGCGGCGGCGCTCAAGAAGAACGCCGTAATCACGACCGATACTCCCGGTTTTGTCGTCAACCGCATCCTCGCGAAGGTGCTCGGCGAAGCGATGCACGCGGTCGATACCGGAACTCCCTTCGAGGTAGTCGAGGAGTCGATGCGGCCGTTCGGCGTTCCGATGACGCCGTTCGAGCTGCTCGAGCTCGTGGGTCTCAAGGTCGGCGCGCACGTGCTCGACACGCACCACGCGGCGTTCCCCGATCGGTTCTTCGAGAGCGCCAACCTGCACAAGCTCGCCGAGTTCGGGCACATCTTCGAACGCGATGCTAAGGGCAAGATCAAGGGCATCGACACGAAGGCTCGCGAGATCGTTGCCGGCGGCACGACCCCGATGACCGCAGCGCAACTCCAACTCCGGATCGAGGACGGCCTCGCCGACGAGATCCATCGGATGCTCGAAGACGGCGTTGTCGCCGCGGCCGAAGACATCGATCTCTGCCTCATTCTCGGCGCTGGGTATCCCTTCCAGATGGGAGGGGCGACGCCGTACCTCGACCGGGTGGGTGCTTCCGATCGAGCGTTTGGCGACACGTTCCACCACCCCAAGATCGTCGGGGTCAAGTAGGCGCTCCACCGTCGCGGGCCGGGCCGCCGAGAGTTGCGTTCGCGACCCCGGCGGCTTGGCCTTACACAGCTCGAACACTCCGCTGACGCGGGACTGACGTTTCGGGAGTGTGCTTGGCGCATGAGCGATGAAGACCGGCCCGCGACATCCATAGCCGAACACGAACCAGCCCGAGGGCGACCGCGGACAGCCATTATCGTTGCGGTTATCGCGGCAGGCACCCTCCTGGGGATCGGTGGGATCGCGGTGGCGGTGGTAGCGGCGAACTCAGCGGGCGGGATTCAGCACCCGATGAGCATGGGGACACCGATGCCGAGCGCTGCACCCGCCACTGTCGACACGGCCGGGTTTCCGTCAGACGGCAAGAACCCTGGCATCTTCACCGACCGTTGTGCACTCACGCTGACCGCGCCGAACGATCCGATACTCATGCCCGGGATGACCGGCCAATCCATGCAGCATGACTTCTTCGGCAACCTCGCGCCGACAAGCACCTCGACGCCAGCAACGCTGCTCGGAGGTGCGACAAACTGCACCACGTCCGCTGACTCTTCCGCCTACTGGACCCCGGTGCTCTACCAGAACGCCGCTCCCCTCAAGCCGAGCGTGACGCTGATCTACTGGCGTGCGCCCAGCGCGAGTGCCTCGTCGGTAAAGACGATGCCCGCGGGAATCACGATCATCGCCGGCAACGAAGTCGCCACGACACCCCAAGATGCGCGCGCAATCGGCTGGTCCTGCTCGCGTCAGCTCACGCTGGCGCTCACGAGCACACCGGCAGAGTGCCCCGCGGGCAGCGAGGTGCGGCTCGTCGCTACGTTCCCCAACTGTTGGGACGGCCACACGCTCGACGGAAGCGCCCAGTCCAACGTCGTGTATGGACCCCGAATCGGATCGTGTCCCGCGGATCATCCCGTGCAAATACCCCAGATCGTCGTACATGTGAGCTACCCGACCTCGAGCGCTGCGAACCTCACGCTCTCGATCGGCCCGACCCAGCATGGGTCAATCCTCACCGGCCACGCGGACTTCATGAACGGCTGGAATCAAGCCGCAATGGATCGCAACGTCGCGGCATGCATCGCCACCCAGACTCGCTGTGGGCCCGTCACGGGCGCTGATGCGACGCCGCAGGGCGGCAAGACTCTGGGCTGATCCTGGCCAGGCGAGGTTAGCGCGACGTGCGCGAATTCGCGGCCGCCGCTGCTGCCGCGAGTGCCGAGAGTAGCGGTGGTACGTCGAGTCGATCCACAACAGCTTCGATGAAGTGGAGCCCAGCGGGTTCGGCAGCCGCGACTTCGAGGGCCACCGCGAGAGCGGCCGCACTCGTGACCCGCGTGGAGCGCGTGCTCGAGGCATCCGCCCCCAAAGCCGAAGGGAGCTCGGTCCAGCGCCACGAGGCGATGTCGTTGTAGGCCCGGCCAGGGCCGTGGATGGCGCGCTCGACGGTGTAGCCGTCGTTGTTGACGACGACGAGCACTGCAGGGATCCCGAGCCGGATGATCGACCCGAGCTCGGCGATCGTGAGCTGGGCCGCCCCGTCGCCGATCAGCAGAACGGGACGCCGCTCGGGAGCACCGAGCGCACCGCCCAACAGCGCGGGAAGCGTGTAGCCGATCGATGCCCACAGCGGTTGCCCCACGAACACAACGTCGTGATGCAGCCGATGGCCGCCCATGCCGTAGAACGCGGTGCCCTGGTCGGCGAAGACGAGGTCGCCAGGCGCGAGCGCCTGCGCGACAACGTGCCACAACTCGCCTTGAGTTAGCGGTGTCACCGACGAGGGCGCGGGCGCGGGCGCGGGGACGTGCTCCACGGGATCGTGACGGCGCGCAACCGCAACGCCCACGATGTCGGTGAGCGCCAGCAACGCGTCGCGCATCTCGACTCCCCCGAACTCCTGGCCCGCGACCACCGCCGTATGCGGAAGCAGATCGATGCGATGCGCGTCATCGAGATGTTGGCTGAAAAACCCGCTCGTCAAATCAGTGAAATAGACGCCCGCCGTGATCAGTCGCTCCGCGCTCTCGACGGCGACTCGCGTTGCGGGATCGCTCGCGGCACCGATGTATGTGCCGACATAGTTCGGATGACTCTCGTCAATCACTCTGCGCCCCCACAGGAGCGAGGCGAACGGCAGGTCGCCCGCAGCGAGAAGACCGTGGAGGGCACCCTCGGCGTGTACCCGATTGACAAGGATGTCAGCGAGAACGAGCGGGGCCGGATACCCGTCGAGCAGGGTGGAAGCAGCCCGCGCGAACGCGGCAAGGGAATCGACATCGGATTGAGCTGGCGCGATGCTGAGTGGATCTGATGGAGGTGTGGCAGGGGACTCGGCCACATCCGTCGGCAGACAGAGGTACCCGGGAAGCCCCGTCCTGATAATTGCTGTGAGCACGCGGTCGATCTCGCTCGTAGTGTCGGTGAGCCCGAGCATCGACTGCGCAACCGTCACTTCGGACGTCATGCGAAGCGTGTGCTCGAAGTCGCCGTCGCCGAGCGTGTGATGAGTTGCTCGGCCGGCAGCCTGAACGACGGTCGAGGGCGCACCGACGAGGCTCAACAGCGGAACGTGTTCCGCGTATGCCCCGGCGACCGCATTGATCGCGCTCAGCTCGCCGACGCCGAATGTGGTGCATACAACCCCGAGGCCGACGATTCGCGCGTAGCCGTCGGCGGCGTATCCCGCACCGAGTTCGTTGGCCATGCCTACCCAAGCAATGCGCCCGTCGTCGTCGATGTGATCGAGCAGACCGAGAGTGAAGTCTCCGGGAACCCCGAAAATGTGCTCGACACCTAGCTCAGCGAGGCGATCGAGCAGATAGTCGCTCGCGGTGTAGGTCACTTCTTGGGCCTACCGCTCAGACACTCGCTCGCCAGACACGGTCTCGACCGGCAACGGCCGCGCTACGGGGATCTTGCTTCCGAGCACTTGAGCCACCACATCCCGGGCAATTTTCTGTGCAGTGAGGCCGACTTGGTCGAGAATAAATGCGCGGCTACCGTGGTCGAGAAACTGGTCGGGAAGTCCGAGCTCGTTGACCGCGGTGTCGACCTCGGCAGCTCGGAGGTCTTGGCGGATGCGGGTGCCAATGCCACCGACACGAACTCCGTCTTCGATCGTTACGACGAGGCGGTGCTGCCCGGCAAGCTGGACGACGCTTCGAGGCACGGGAACCACCCAGCGCGGATCAATGACCGTTGCTCCGATTCCCTGAGCGGCGAGTCGTTCAGCAACATCGAGTCCGATCCCCGCCATCGGACCCACGGTCACGATGAGGACGTCCTTGTGCGGTGCGTCGCGCAACACGTCAACGCCGTCGTCGGTGCGCCGGACGGCATCGTATTCCGTCCCGACGCTGCCCTTCGAGAACCGCACCACGGTTGGAGCATCCTCGACGGCAACCGCCTCACCAAGTTCCTCGCGCAGACGCGTGGAATCACGTGGAGCTGAGATGCGAATGTTGGGAACGACTTGCAAGATCGCGAGATCCCACATTCCGTGGTGGCTCGGACCGTCGGGGCCGGTTACCCCCGCGCGGTCGAGCACGAACGTCACGCCGGCCTTGTGCAGCGCGACATCCATGAGCACTTGGTCAAAGGCGCGGTTCGCAAACGTCGCGTACATAGCAACGACGGGATGCAGTCCGCCAAACGCGAGGCCCGCGGCAGAGGTCACCGCGTGCTGTTCCGCTATGCCCACGTCGAGAACGCGATCGGGATACTTTTCGGCGAACTTGTATAGCCCCGTTGGGCGCAACATCGCGGCCGTGATTCCCACAAGTCGAGGATTCGAGTCGGCCAGGTGAACAATCTCGTCCGCGAAGACACTCGTCCACGACGGCTTGCTGGAGACTTCGGTCGGCTCTCCGGTTTCCGGGTCGATCTGACCGACGGCGTGGAACTGATCCGCGGTGTCTTGGAGGGCCGGCTGATAGCCGCGGCCCTTCTCGGTGATCGCGTGCACAATCACCGGCGCACCGTATCCCTTGGCCTGCTCGAGGGCTTCGGTGAGGGCCTTGATGTCGTGACCGTTTACGGGACCCAGGTACTTGATGTCGAGATTCGAGTAGAGCGCCTCGTTGTTACTGAAGCGCGACAGAAAACCGTGCAGTCCCCCGCGCAGACCGCGATGCAGGGCGCGGCCGGGTCCACCGAACTTGCCGAATACCTTGCGGCTCGTCGAGTAGAGGTTGCGGTACGAGCGCCGAGTTCGCACGTCGTTGAGGAAGTGAGCCATACCGCCAATGGTCGGCGCGTAGGATCGGCCGTTGTCATTGACGATGATCACGAGGTTGCGACTGTTGTCGTCGCTGATGTTGTTCAGTGCTTCCCAGGTCATGCCGCCCGTGAGCGCGCCATCGCCAACCACGGCGACGACGTGTCGATCGGTCTGACCGGTCATCGTGAACGCCCGGGAAATTCCGTCTGCCCACGACAACGAACTCGAGGCGTGCGAACTCTCGACGATGTCGTGGATCGACTCTGAGCGCTGGGGATATCCCGCAAGTCCGCCCTCTTCGCGGAGGTGGCTGAAATCCTGCCGACCGGTCAGGAGCTTGTGCACATAGCTCTGATGACCCGTGTCGAAGACAATTGCATCACTCGGGGAATCGAACACCTTGTGCATCGCAATCGTGAGTTCCACGACGCCGAGGTTGGGCCCGAGATGCCCGCCGGTCTTCGAGACCTCACGCACCAGAAACTCCCGGATCTCTGCAGCGAGCTGCACGAGTTGCTCATCACTGAGCCCATCAAGGTCACGCGGACCGCGGATCCGCTTCAGAATGGTCATCACACGACTCTAAACCAGCGACCTCAGCACGTACTGCAGGATGCCGCCGTTGCGGTAGTAATCGGCCTCTCCCGGTGTATCGATTCGAAGCACCGCATCGAACTCGACCGGCTGCTTGCCTGCGGCCGAGTTAGCCGACGGCGAGGCCGTGACGTGGAGCGTCTTGGGTGTGCGCCCCTCATTGAGTTCTTCAACACCGGAGATATCGATCACCTCGGTGCCGTCGAGACCGAGCGAGTCCCAGGTCTCACCCACCGGAAACTGCAGCGGAAGCACTCCCATGCCGATCAGGTTGGAGCGGTGGATGCGCTCGAAGCTCTCCGTGATGACAGCCTTGACCCCGAGCAACGACGTGCCCTTCGCCGCCCAGTCACGGCTCGAGCCCGAGCCGTATTCCTTACCACCGAGAATGACGAGCGGTGTGGATGCGGCAGCGTAGTTCTGGGCAGCATCGTAGATGAACGACTGCGGGGCACCATCGAGCGTGAAGTCACGGGTGTATCCACCTTCGACTTGGTCGAGCAGCTGGTTCTTCAGTCGAATGTTCGCAAAGGTTCCACGGATCATCACCTCGTGGTTGCCGCGACGCGAACCGTACGAGTTGAAGTCCCCACGGTCGACTCCGTGCTCCTGGAGGTACTTGCCCGCCGGGCTGTCCGCCTTGATCGAGCCTGCCGGGCTGATGTGGTCGGTAGTCACGGAGTCGCCAAGTGTCGCGAGCACGCGCGCGCCGACGATGCTCGTGACGGGCGTGGTCTCGATCGTCATGCCATCGAAGTACGGGGGCTTACGAACGTAGGTGGATGTCGCATCCCACTCGAACACTTCGCTGTCTGGGGTCGGCAGCGAACGCCAACGCTCGTCGCCGTCAAAGACTTCGCCGTACTCCTTCGTGAACATCGCGGTATCGATCGACGAGTCGATCGTACGCTGTACTTCCGCCGAGTCGGGCCAGATGTCTTTCAGGTAGACCTCGTTACCGTCATTGCCCGTGCCGAGCGAGTCGGTCTCGAAGTCGAAGTTCATCGAGCCTGCGAGGGCGTACGCGATGACGAGCGGCGGGCTCGCGAGGTAATTCATCTTCACGTCCGGGCTGATGCGCCCCTCGAAGTTGCGGTTACCTGACAGCACAGCCGTGACGGCGAGGTCGTTCTCGTTTATCGCCGCAGTCACCTCGTCGATGAGCGGCCCCGTGTTGCCGATGCACACGGTGCAGCCATAGCCGACGGTATAGAAACCGAGAGCCTCGAGGTCGTCGGTGAGGCCGGCCTTCGCGTAGTAATCGGTCACAACCTTCGAACCCGGTGCGAGCGTGGTCTTCACCCACGGCTTTGACTTCAGCCCCTTCTTCACGGCGTTGCGCGCGAGCAGTCCCGCTGCGAGCATGACGCTAGGGTTCGAGGTGTTGGTGCACGACGTGATCGCGGCGACCGCGACTGCGCCGTGGTTGAGCGTGTATCCGCTGCCGTCGTCCAGCGTGACCTTCACGGGCTTCGAGACACTCGACGGTGCGTGGCTGACCTGGCTGTGGGACAGTTCGTGAGCGCTGTCCTCGTCCTGTGCCGTGAGCCCGGTGGGGTCGGATGCCGGGAACGATCCCTCCAGCGACGCGTCAACGCGCGACAGATCGTGAGCCGCATAGTCGGTCAAATCAAGCTCGAACTGGCTCTTCGCCCTGCTGAGCTCGACGCGGTCTTGCGGACGCTTGGGGCCGGCGATTGACGGGACGACTGTTGCGAGGTCGAGCTCAAGGTACTCGCTGAACACCGGCTCGGTGTCAGGGTCGTGCCAGAGCTTCTGCAACTTGGCGTACGCCTCTACGAGAGCGACCTGCTCCTCGCTGCGACCGGTCAGTCGGAGGTAGCCGAGGGTGACATCGTCGATCGGGAACATCGCAGCGGTCGAACCGAACTCGGGGCTCATGTTGCCGATCGTTGCGCGATTGGCGAGCGGCACTTGCGCGACGCCCGCGCCGTAAAACTCGACGAACTTGCCCACGACTCCGTGCTTGCGCAGCATTTGGGTGATCGTGAGCACGACGTCGGTGGCGGTGACACCGGCCGGGATGGCTCCCGAGAGCTTGAAGCCAACAACCTTCGGGATCAGCATCAACACGGGCTGGCCGAGCATCGCGGCCTCGGCCTCAATGCCGCCCACACCCCAGCCGAGTACGCCGAGACCGTTGACCATGGTGGTGTGTGAGTCGGTACCGACACAGGTGTCGGGGTAGGCGCGGAGCACGCCGTTGACGGTTCTCGTGTATGTCACCCTCGCGAGATACTCGATGTTGACCTGGTGCACGATTCCGGTTCCCGGCGGCACGACCTTGAAGTCGTCGAAGGCGGTCTGGCCCCACCGCAAAAACTGGTAGCGTTCGCCGTTGCGCTCGTACTCGATCTCCACGTTGCGCTCGAGGGCGTCCGCCGTACCGAAGAGGTCTGCGATGACCGAATGGTCGATCACGAGTTCGGCGGGAGCGAGCGGGTTGATCTTGGTCGGGTCACCACCGAGAGCACTCATGGCCTCGCGCATCGTGGCGAGGTCGACGATGCATGGCACGCCCGTGAAGTCCTGCATGACAACGCGGGCGGGAGTGAATTGGATCTCGGTGTCGGGCTCAGCAGACGGAACCCATGATCCGAGGGACTCAATCTGGGCCTTGGTGACGTTGGCGCCGTCCTCGGTTCGAAGCAGGTTCTCGAGCAGCACCTTGAGGCTGAATGGGAGCTTCTCGTGGCCGGGAACCGAGTCGATTCGGAAGACTTCGTAATCGGTCGCGCCGACGGACAGCACATCCTTCGATCCGAAGCTGTTGACTTCTGACACGGTCGTCTCCCTTACTGACTTCATCGGTTCCACCGCATGACAACTTCGCCACGCGGCAACGTAAGCCTAAGACCACGGCGAGCACCTGGGGCTCACCCGAGGGCTGAGAACTATCTCTATATCAAGATACTTTACTCCCTCCAGTCTGGTCGGGGAAGAGCGTGGCCGTGCCTACTCGCGGTCGAAGACCAAACCACGGCGTTGAGCGATCCGGTATGCCGCTTCGATGCCGATCGCACCAACCGAGCCCGCCGCGATTCCGACGACCACGGGCCAGCCCCAGCTCAGCCGCATGGCAAAGAAATCGCTAGCAAAGGGCACAGTAACGGCAAGGACAAACAGAATGAGCATGGCCGCGAGCAGTCCGAATCGCCAGACAACGAGGGGTCGAGAGAGCACGCACAAGATCCAGAAGGCCACGATCCATAGCGCGAGAGTGCTGACCGATCGCACCTCGGCCGGCGGCGCGGCACCTCGAACGATCGCGGTTGCAGCGAATGTTGTTACGGCAGCCACAATGCCCGCGGGGACCGCTGACTTCAGCAATCTCGAGAGAATCCCCGGCTGGTAGATGCGACGATTGGGTGCGAGCGCGAGCACAAACGCGGGGATACCGATCGTCAGCGCGGAGACGAGTGTCAGTTGGCGGGGCAAGAACGGAAACGGCCACAGTAGTAGCGCGAAGACGATGGCGAACAGAATTCCGTATGTTGTCTTGGCGAGGAAGAAGTTGCTCACGCGCTCGATGTTGGCGATCACGCGCCGACCGTCGGCGAGGACGTCGGGAAGTCGCTCGAACTCGTTGTCGAGAAGCACCAACCGCGCGACCGCACGTGATGCAGAGGTTCCGGAACCCATCGCGATACCCAGGTCAGCGTCCTTGATTGCCATGGCGTCATTCACCCCGTCTCCGGTCATCGCCACGGTGTGTCCGTCCTCCTGCAAGACGCGAACAATCGCGCGTTTCTGATCGGGCGACACGCGGCCGAAGATGCTGTGCTCAGCGAGAGCCGCACGGATCCCGGCATCATCGGTCAGGTCGCGCGCGTCGGCCGATGTACTGCCGACGCCAAGATCACCAGCGAGAGCGGAAACCGTTGTCGGGTTGTCTCCCGAGATGATGATGCATCGCACGCCCTCGGCCGCGAAGAACCGGAGGGTCTGGGCGGCATCCGGTCTGATTGTCTCGCCGAAGAGCACGAGCGCCGCTGGGTTCAGGTCGATTGTTGCCAGGTCGAGTTCATCGGCGCTCGGAAGCGAGCCGCTCAGGCGCACGAGGGCGAGAGTGCGGTGGCCCTCGCGCGCACTAGCGGCCGCCCGCTCGAGGGCCTGTGGATGCCCGGCCAAGAGCCGCTCAGGCGCGCCGAGCAACCACGAACTGACTTCACCGTCGTGCTCACACTCAAGTCCGCTGAAGGCGCGCCGGCTGGCAAACGGGATGTGCACGTCGGCAACCGCCCCTATGTCGGGGAACCTCGATGCCAACGACTTGGCCGTGGCATTGGCACCCGGCGCCCGCGCAAAAAGCGACAGTGCAGCATCAACACCCGGTTGGGTAGACAACTCTTCAAGCCGCGTGAAGGTCACATCGCCGCTTGTGAGGGTACCGGTCTTGTCGAGGCACAACACGTTAACCCGCGCCAACACTTCGACGGCACCGAGTTCTTGAATGAGTACTCGCTGGGTAGCGAGTCTGACCGCTGCGACACCGAAGGCGAGGCTGATGAGAAGCACGAGGCCTTCGGGAATGATCCCCACCATGCTCGCAACGACGCTCAGAAGCGCCGGGCGCCACTCGCCGTCCCCAAGCGACGCCAACGAAAACCCGCCGGCGATAACGCGACTTCCAATCACAATGACCGCAATAGGGCCGATGATCCACGAGATGTAAACCAAAATCCGGTTCGTCGCAGCTCGGAGTTCTGAGTGAGCGAGCGAGTGGCGTCGCATTTGAGCGGTCAGTTGGTTGGCGTACGACGACGATCCGACGGCGCTGACGACCGCGTATCCGGTGCCCCCGGAGACGAGCGCGCCAGAGAGAATGGTGTCGCCCGGCTGCTTGAGGATCGGTTCCGACTCCCCCGTCAGCAATGATTCATTGAGCTCGAGGTCTGTCGACTCGAGCACGGTCGCGTCCGCGACAATCTCGTCTCCGGGGCGGAGAATCACGGTGTCTCCAAGCACGACCTCCGCGGGCGCGATCGACACCTCGTCGGTCCCCCGCAGCAGGGTGACTCGGGGCGCCGCTAACAGAGCCAGACGGTCAAGGGTCAACTTCGCCCGTACCTCTTGCACGATCCCGATTGCGGCATTGGCTATCACGATCCCGTAGAACAACCCATCCCGAAGATCACCCAACACAGCAACCGCAATGAAGCACGCGGTCAGGATGCCATTGAATAGCGTGAAAACGTTGTCACGGATGATGTGCCAGAGCGGTCTCGATGTCGTGCGTTGCGCGGCGTTGGTCTGCCCGAGCACAACCCGCTCGGCTACCTCACTGGGACTGAGGCCGCGCATAGGCGGTTCTGACGAGGAGCCACGTCACCCACAGCATGCCCGCATAGAGCGGCACACCCAGCACAAGTTTGAGGGCACCGAGGGCGGCGATCTGCCCCGAAAAATACAGTGGCAGTTCTACTACGAGCCGCAGTCCGAAAACCGCAGACCACAACAGTGTCGCGACGAGGGCCACGCGGGTCTTTGCGGGTTCCTGTCGCCACCCCGAGCCCTCGCCGGTGATCAGCGACACGATTATTCCGATGAGCGGCCAGCGGACGGCAACACTGACCAGCAGGGCGACGAGGAAGGCAGCGTTCGTGAGGAAGCCCAGGACGAAGTTGTCCTGAGCGCGTCCGGTGATGAGCGAGAGGCCGGCCGACAGCGCGATTCCGAGCACGCCAGCGAGAGCGGAGGTGTATGGCTGGCGCGAAACAACGCGGATTATCACAAACAGCACGGCGAGCGCGAGCGGGGCGATCACCGATGGCAGAAGCAACCCCGTAATCGTGTAGACGACCACGAAACCGAGGCCGGGGACGACCGACTCGATAAGTCCTCGCACCCCACCCATTGCCTTGACCAGTGCAGCGCCGGTTGGAGTTTGGCCCGGCGCAATGCCCGCGAATGCCGAGCGCCGAGCGACACCGGTAAAGCTGTCGCTGAGCGACGGGTCATCCATCGGGCCTGGGCCGTGCGCTCCCGTCCCGCTCACGCCGGGATCATCCCGTCCGAGCTCACTACGACCTCGCTCGCCAGGATCGTCGCCGCTGGGGCCAGGCTCGCGTGACGCTGGTCCGGTCACGCGAGGTCGCCGTCCGTGGGCTGGCCCGTCGCAGGCATATGCAAAGGAATAAGGTCGCGCGGCGGCATCGGGGTCATGCCTCTCACGACGACGATTGACCGGTAGACGTCTTCAATCAAGGCTGCCGCGCGCGGGTCGGTCGCGCCCTCGCCGGCAATCACGCCGCGCAAGAACCAACGCGGCCCGTCAACGCCAATGAACCGAGCGAGTCGAGCGCCGCCCGGTTGACCCGCCGCGACCGGAATCTCTGCGAGCACTTCCGGTCCGAAAACGCCGTCAGCGATTCTGGTAGTTCCGCCCTGCTTGTGAATCTGATCGACAATCTGCTGTCGGATCTCGTGCCACAGTCCGCTGGTTCGGGGCGCCGCGAACGGCTGAACCTGCAAGGTCGAGCCGGCATAGTCCAACCCTACGGCGACGACTCTCTTGCTCTCCTCCTCGACCTCGACTCGCAAGTGAAGATCCGCGCGGGGAAGCACCTTGACACCACCGAGGTCGACATAGGGTCTCACCGAGTTTGCTTCGCTCTCATCAAGCGGGCCCGCGGTTGCTCGATC
>Ga0209512_1000807_pt1 | contig 45169 bp, 44 predicted proteins | sample frozenSSSSmetaG_FD_184142 | JGI IMG/M metagenome (GOLD analysis project Ga0209512, IMG submission 184142) | Glacier valley bacterial and archeal communities from Borup Fiord, Nunavut, Canada, to study Microbial Dark Matter (Phase II) -... | ecosystem: Environmental > Aquatic > Freshwater > Ice >...
AGGTCATGCGGATCTAAAGTGCTAGATTCAATCTAAAGAGAAAAGAAGGAAAAGAGGAAAGAGAGAGGAAAGGAAAGATCTATATATACAGTGTAGGCCTTAAGCGCACAAGCGCGCAGCTAGCTAGTGAAACAGTACACGTGAATCATTAACAACAAGAGCAACACCTAAAGTAAAGCTCTCAACCTTTAATATTCGTGACAGGCTTAGGATTATGTAATGGATATGAGGATATCATGGATATTGTGTTATCTAGATATCTAGAGATATCCTTTATCACAACGCCTCTATATAAGTAGATAGTATTTCCTTAGATAGGAGCTTCGTGCTTAACTTAATATAGTATTTTGTTATATACTGTAACGTGTTACTTAAAGCCTTTGTGTCTAATCCCCTACCTCCTCTATTAAGTTAAACCTTTACGCAAGAAACCTCTGTGAGTCTTATACGTCTAAGACTTAGCATTACACTTTTCTTATCTTTCTATAAAAGTCTAAACATTGTCTAAATATAATACTAGATCGTCGCTATGCATCTCCTAGTATAGGTTAGTAGTCTTACACATAGCTTTATAAATTACTTTTTCATTTATAAGTTAGGCCTTTATCCTTTATAAGTGGGCGCTAGTGTCCTCTTCCTTAGGTTTAAGGGTACTTAGCGACATGTCCTAAATGACTGTCGCTAGCGCTAAGAGTTAGCGCCTACTACACGTGGCTAGCCTATAAGGCTAGTCTAAGACTAGCTCTCTACCTTTCTAGGTCATTATAATACTATAGGTTAAAAAGGGTGAGTCGTTAGAATTATAACACTTAGCTAGTACAACACTAGTACTTTAAGGTATGGTCTTTATAATAGTAGGAGAGGATTCTAGTCTAAGTCTAGTAGTAAACTAACTAAGCGTCTAATACATTAACTAACGACTAGAGATCCTATCTCTAGTCTCTATGGATATATATATACATGTCCCTTTAAGCTCTAGTCCCACGCTAGTGATGGAAATCCCTTCGCCCATCGCCCTCCGCTCCTACACTAGTGGTCTACCTTTTACTAGGCGTCCCACGCCCGTCTAGGAACACGTGCTTAAAAACTCGCTTCCTAACCGCTAGTCACGTGACTAGCATTCTACTAGAGGTAGTGCTCACTGCCTTACACGGCTTTAGGATTGGAATTCTAGGGGGAGAGTAAGTAATTGTCCTAGCTATAGTTAAAGAGCTCTATGCACTAAGTCTAGAGAACTAGACTTTAATTACTATTATAGAGTTAGTTTTAGTAAGTGGAAAAGTGATTCCTCTTATACTTATAATATAGGGCAAGAGGCATATAGAATTATAGTATTAAGCTAAGACTCTTATAAGAGATGAAAAGGTTCTCCTATTAAAGAGTGGCTATACTAACGATGAGCTTGTAATTAAGTGGCTATAGCACTTCATTTAGCATATAGGTAGTTTAAGGGACTTAAAGCTAAAGGTCCTACTACTAGATAGCTACACAAGCCACTAGACCTTAGAGTTCACCATTCTTACGCAAGAGTACAACATCACTCTATATACCTTTCCCTTACATCTTACCTACATCCTTTAACCCTTAGATGTAGGTATTTTTCATCTATATAAGCATTAGCATAAGAAGGTAGTCTAATATGCAACTAGGAACCAAGATTTAGACTATAATATTAGCTCCTTTTTTAAAGATCTTACCTTAATTAAGGATAATACTTTTAAACCTTAGACTATTATCCACGCCTTTTAAAATGCGGGTATATGGCCACCTAGGTGTATAGTAGCTCTTTAGAAAATAAAGACTTACTTAAAGCTAGAACAGGTGCCTTAGACACTAGCTCTAGCTCCTTAGCTACCCCCTATTCCTATTAGCTTCTTAGAATCTAAGAAGCTCTTATAGAAATGGAAAACTAAGATTCTAGCTTTACTTGGTAGCCCTTCTAGGCTGCATTTTTAGAATTAGATTTGTTACGAATATTAAGAGCTTTACTTTAGGTATTGCTATGGCTGGTGCAGCAGTTCCTGGGCGCTCTCGGCAGTGAGATCGAAGTCACCGATCATGAGAGCTACGAATGGGAAATGCGAGAGGTGCTTGCAGCTGCGCGACAGAACATTGAGTACCTTCGAGGCAAGGGTTTCCTAGGAACCACCGGTGGAAAGCCGATCAATGGAAAGGTAATAACGAGGACCCGAAATGTACGTACGACGGGTCTGAAAGCTGTGAGCGCCTGATACAGACTCATGTTCGAGGATCGTATACTAGCATGGATAGAAGAGTTTACGAACTGCTAGCTGTCAAATATCCACGTACATATATGAGCTCCTAATAGAGCAAGATGCGCTGCATCGTCATCCACGTCTAAATGGTCATGACATAGATACATGTATCAAGGCTGTTACGTAAGGCGATGTTTAAATCAACAACAATTGTTCGCTTAGCGTGATACCACGGCAGGCAACGCAAAAACGCAAACTAAACACGAAATCACGAATGTGCCGGCTTGGGCAGGAGTCTAGGTACGACCCACAAGGCCGTCAGGGCCGTACAAGGGGCTTGTGGGCCAGGCGGCAACGCTAAGGATGTACCCATATACCCATATACCCAGATGAAGCGCCAACTGGCGATCCTCTTAGGCTCCTCCCTCTTAGAGACTCTCTGCCCCTCCATCACTCTGCCACTTCATACCGCGATATATTGCAACTGGTTCCGCTGGTGAACGGCCTTGAATATCACAACCACTCATCAGAAATATACAAACCTTAAGAATTCATAAAACCATCACCCCACAATGGCCTCCTCAACCCTCCCTTCGAACGACCGCCTCGTCAACATCGGCACTCACTCTCTGGCTCTCTACACTCACGGCCCAGAGCCCAGCAGCTCCAAAGATCCCGTCGTACTATTTATCTCGGGTGTGGCAAGCGATGCCCTCAACTGGCAAGCCGTGGTGCGGCTGCTGGGTCCCTCTCTGCGAAGCTACACTTACGACCGTTCCGGCTATCACAACTCGGAGTCCTCGCCGCTCGCTCCCTCGGCCGAGAACGTTGCTCTGGAGCTCTCCCTTCTGATCGAAAAGGCGCCCATCCCGAACCCTCTGATCCTTGTGGTGCACTCCTGGGCCGGCGTGCTCACGCACGAGTACATCGCCCTAAAGGGAACTGGCCAAATCGCTGGTCTGGTGCTTGTGGACGCCAACCATGAGACAGCGCCACTAGTGATGGACGTGAACGATCCAATTCTCTGGACTGTTGCCGCGGGTGTTGAACCATACTCTGCCTGGGGCGTGGAGGCGGAGCACAAGTTGACGCAGGAGGAGTGGGACGCGTTCAGGGCGGCGGAAACAACCGAGAAGTTCAAGCTGATTGAGCGCAAGGAGGACTTCGAGAACTACATGCCAAGTTTCGAGACGCTGCGGAAGAAGGAGCTGAGTAAGAAGCAGCCACTGGTTGGAGACAAACCGGTTTATGTGATTAGGGGCACACGAAGCAGGGATTGGAGTGGATTGTACAAGGCGGGCGTTGCTAAAGGGAACGGGACCGAGGAGCAGAGGAGCCATGTGAGAGAGTTGATCAAGACGGTCGATGCGAAGAATGAGGGTCTCATGAAGGAATTCTTGAAACTCTCTACGAAGAGCGAACTTGTCTTTGCCACCGAGAGTGGACACTTTGTCCAGATGACTCAGCCGGAAATTGTTGTTGATGGAGTGAAATGGGTCCTAGATAACCTACCAGCATCTTCTTAGTTGCGGAGAAGAAGTAACATTAACACTTAGCACCCAAATCTAGTGGATAACATGTATGTGAACGATGGTGGAACGAAGCTACGTTAGATACAGACCTGTGAAATCGATAAGATCTTGTGACGGCTAGTCCTTGCACATTTCAGAATTCCAAGAAACGCCTGCAACTCCAAATTTCACAAGGCCATAGAAACAGAATGTAGTGGGCAAGTAAGGAGAAGTCTGGAGACTGGCGGATAAGGGCGCATAAGACAAGATACAAGACACATAAAGGAACTGTGTGATTACTCAAGTAACAGAATATCAACTGGCCGTTTCTATTGTCTTTTCAAGTGCATTTGAAATTCCCTACAATCTTTTGACTCTTATTCTACCAAAAAAAATTCCCCTTCCTTGCTCAATGTGTACTGAGACCGCGATCACAATTCTCAATCATGTAATGACGCCAGAATTATTTGCGATACGTTCTTGGGACCACGGATTTTCCCGTGCAGTTGTAGGCTTTGCCTCTGACTAAATAGGCAAATTCGAACGCAAAAGTGACAAAGAGTAGCAGCCCGGTGATCGATCCATATACAATGACCATGTTGGGATCATAGGCGGCAAACGACACACCGACACCGAACAGCGAGCCCAAGGCACTGAAAAGGTTGAAAAGAGCCTGAACGATGGACTTCATACTTGCTGGGGCCCGCGAATAAGCAAGTTCGGTACCTGACACGATCGCAAGGATCTCTGCCCACCCGAGAAATACGTAAGTCGGCGTTTGAAGTCCAACGGAGACATCGTTGGGTATGTTCCCAGCAAGGCACTTCAGTGGATGGCTGAAACATGGACCAGTCATGTATATGAGGTGTTGAATCCCTGTGGTGTATGCAATCGCAAGCGTGGCACAGAAGAGGCCCACGCCGATGCGGTGCTCGGCCGAGAAGTTGATTTTCTTTTTGGCTAGCGTGGGATAAATGCAGCTTTGAAAAAAGGGCAAGAAGACCATGACGGAGATCGGATTCAAATTGTACATGATGTCGTTCGGGAGGCCGTGAGTCTGCATGGTGCCTGCTTGCGCTATGAGGGTACTGTCCATGAGATTGATGGAGAGCATCAGAGCTGGGAAAGGAAGGCTGCTTGGCGTAAGTAGTTGTTCCTCATGTGCTGATTTTATGTGAGGAATATCTTATAAGACTAAACAAGCTCGGAGGGCGGACTTTGCATCAGCTATTATGGCCTCATCTTTACTTGGAGTTGCAGAGCCGTCTTCTTGAGCACACGATTGTATTGCAACTTCTGTCTGATCTGGCCTGGGATGGGCTAGGTTTCGGCGGCGACGCAATGCGCTGAACAAATTTGCGATGGCGTTTCCAGACGGTGGTGCCGTTTCTAAGAATTGGTCAGCGGCGGACGCACAATGATTGTCAGAGGGCAACGGATCGCTCACCGAATTTCGTGTATCCGGCTTGGAAGATTGCTGCAGATGCGGCAATCAAGCAAAGGCAAATAAGAAAGGCAAACCCAAAGCCGGCATAGGCATACCTCTCTACGTTAGTTGTTATAATGCCGCACAAACCTCCGACGTTGATCATCCTGTTTGATCATCTATCAGCAAGTCCCCGGCGCGGCAAGCTCGAGAGAAGACATACCAGTAATTGACGTTCCATATAAACCGAATTGTGAGTTCACGGCTCACGATCGCTGACTTCCCATTCTTCAAAGCCACGACTTTGGGTTCCTCTTCAGGGAACTGGTCAACTGTTGATAATCAGCACCTGTGAAGATCAAATCATCCAGCTCCCAATGCCTACTCAAGAATACTGTTATATTGGGTTTCACAGTTCCTGTGCCAGCGCCGACGAGAAACATGCCAACTATGAAGCCGGGGAGGCCGCCGGTGCCGTAAATTCGCTGCGTGAAAGCTGTAGCAGTGACGATACTGAGTCCTAACACGTAGATTCTGAACCATTAGTTTCTGTCTACAGGCTGAGCCAGATGGCTGATAAACCTACAGGAATCCGACCTGGATCGTTTTGCGACGGCCGAGCCAACAGTCCGCCAACAGTCCCCCTGCCAGAGGTGTGCTGTAGCTGTATACGAACCAGATATATATGATCACCGCTGCTCTTGCCTGCCCTAGGCCAAGAGCTCCTGGGCGAAGAGGGTCATCCGGAGAAAGCTGGAGGTAATTCTCTGTGGGAGTTTTGTTAGCCCGATGCCATACGCGGAGGTCGTACACAAAGAGACACACGGAGGGGCTGGCTGAGACCGTAGAATGCCGCTCTCTCCAAGAAATACAGGCCTTGGAGGAGCCATACTTTGTACGGGACCTGGCCTCTGACAGCTGGGAGATCTTGCTCGCTCGAGTTCACGGACTCCACAGGTGGGGAATCCGGCTCTTTTTTTTCAGACATGATTTTGAGAAGGACAAGTTTCCGGTGCCAGTATGTCGTCAAAGAGCACTCAATCAGCTTGTTTATGAGAACACAATGGCAAATACAGAAGTGTTGCAAAGACAGGAGAACAGAGAGGCGAGAATGTACACACTAAAGAAGCAGTCCTCTTGAACTCCATAAGGGTCCAGCCTTGGCAAATGTGGACACGCGCCCTTCAGATCTATCTGAATACATTATACAACTAATTAGACCCTTGCATCACGCGATAATATTGCCTTAAAATAGCGTCATTCAAACTAGCAGAGCGAACCCTTTTAGTGCAAACACGCCAGACCCTTTGAGGCCGAGATGACAAAGAATGAGACGTGCGAAACACGGTAAACAACACGGAAAAAGAAGGTGCCTCATCGAAGCCAAGCGGAGCCCACAGTAGCGCCGTGGCGGGACGGAGTCTCCCGTGTCTGCGTGTGGAATCGTGCTGACAGTTGCCTCCAGGGAGCTTAGCGTTGCCGCCTGCCGCCAGCCGCGAAGCTTAGCGTTGCCGCCGGAGAGCTTAGCGTTGTCACCGGTGCTTAACCTACCCCGTCGTGGTCGAGCATCCGTGGATGATTGTGAGGCGGAGAACAGCGCGGCCTTTGCTGAGTGTGTTGGCGATGGAATACGGGCGACGGAAATGTCATTTCCATCGTTCTCTGCACCTTGCACCTAGTCACGCATTTGTAGATTCCGGAGCTTGTTCAAATCGTAGTCATCGTGAGAAAACCACGTCATTTTCGCTTGGATCAAACTCCCCTGCCTGCCTACTCGGTCACTGCCGTTGTGTTGTGAGCTCAGATGAAAAACAAGCCTTGCTCAAACAATATATAGCTTGTGCTAGATCGGTGGTCTTCTGCTCGATCCAGCCGCGTTCCAAGCTGGCGTGCCCGTAAGGCGTAAGCTGATTCATGCGTGGCTCTCAACCCAGAATGCCTCCTAGAGGTCGATTGCGGATCAATCTAGCACCGTGTGCCTCAATGTTGCCTCAATACCATTAAATAGCGTTCCAGGTTGTGTCAGAGTCATCTTGGCGCTTGAAGCATTTTGAACCAGTCTCGTGATTTTTCCTGTCCGTCTGCTCTGGCCCCTGGGGAGTGTTCAGCAGTTTGTCTGGTTGCTCGAATCGTAATACGAATCAGATCAATTCAACACTCTATCTAGTAGCGGTGCATGCCTATGCAGTTCAACACTATCACTACGGCTTTCACTGGCTAGCCCAGGTACGCATAAACAAAATCTCCGGCTTATCGCGATTCCTGAATTCTTCATCGACCTCATACACAAGATCCTTTCCCGCACCCTCCGCTCCAAACCCAAGCCTCTTGTACACAACCCGCCCCATACGTGACGCCTCAGTCGTGCACTCTAATCCCCCCCTCCGCTTCGCCTCCTCGAGGCCCCATGCCACCAGCTTTCTCGCAACACCTCTTCGCTGGAAAGCTGGGTCGACGGCACATGTATCGAGTGTAAACATAGCCGGCGAGTCCGATTTCGCTTTTTCCCGAGCGAGGGAAACACGGCGTTTCCACAGCGAGCGATACATCTGGCTCGCGAAGCGCCTCTCGGTTGGAGTCAAAGCCGCGAGGTCAGCAGGGCTGTCCGTCGGCGGGTCGCCGTACCCGTCCACGAAGGAAGCTTGAGTCCAGATGGCCGCGCCGACGATTTTGAGCTTGAAACCATCTTGGGGATTAGGCAGAGTCGCCTTCAAGATGACGGTATTAGGATGGCCCTCTTTATTCTTGGTTGCGGATTGCCAGCGCTCAAGGAGCTTGGAGGCGCCTTCTCTCTGGCCTTCAGAGGAGTTCCAGTTCGGATTCATGGCTATCCAAATCGACTCTTTGATTTGGCAGCCAAAGGCTTCGCTTATGCAGTGGTAAATCTGAGTGAAGTCATCAGGACTATCGACTGGTTGGACGAGTACATTGATCGACATTTTGGGTGAATGCTTCTCAGCCCAGAGTAAAGGCCAAAGTTTGTCGCGGAATCTTTAGAAGATATGTTAATGTGACAAAACGTAGGACGTGAGGAAGAGGGATTCAAGCAGGGGACAAAGGGGTCATTTCAACTGTCAACTCGACTGCTATTTGAATTGCTACTTTAGCAAAGAAAATTGACAAATAGAAAGCCGTAGCCTCTACCTTAATCACTACTGGCACTACAACTACCACTACAACTGTCTCTCAAATGCTGCTACTCAACTGCTGCCAGCCAACTGCCGCTACTGCTACTGCTACTGCTACCACTATTGCTACTATTACTGCCCTTACAGCTAAGATAGCAGCTGAAGTACTTCAGCCCTCTCCCCGCTTTTTAAGGCTGGCGCGCGGCATCGGGACGGCCAGACGACAAGGGCTTGCCGAGCTTACAGTGGGTCGACAAGAGTGAGGTTCACCTTGCCTAAGCACGGAAGTGTATGGGCCACTGAATTTGACTATCGTCGCATTACTGTAGTATGCTCCTATTCATAGCAGAGTGTCGAGGCGAAAGAGGTCCCAGGGACATGGACAATGGTACAGTACCAAGGCGTGTGTTCGTCTCTTCGCACGTGGACGCTTTTTCTTTGCCCAGCCCTTGAGTACTCCGTAGTCCGTACAATACTCATATAAGACATATTGCTTCTAGTCTGTTGCGACATATAAAGACTACGCAAATTGACAGTTTTCATCGTTGTTTACAGCCAGAGCCGTCCGCCAACGCAACGGAATCAATCGAAATCATCGAGATTGTGTCAAATATGGAAACCAACGTCCGGCAGGAGATTAAGCTTGACACCAATGGATGGGCCCCAGAGGTCGCAATTTCTGGCAGTTTGGGGTTCCTCCTATCTGTCTATCTAAGGATACCAACATCCTTATTTCATGTATGCACGAGTACGTCTGGGCAACTGTGGGATGCCAGCATTGCAGTCGATCAAGATTGCAGTGCGCACGACTTTCTCGAGAGCATTGGGAAATCTTATCAGCAGAACACCGCATTTCCGGTCGCATTGCAAACCTTCTGGTTGCGTACAGACAGCTTCGAGAACTGGGCAACTTCCAATGAGGGGGCTTCCGATTCACGAAGTTCTGCTATCCCACGTCAGATCCTCTGCACGGTGAAAGAGTCACAAGCATCACGTTCGCTAGACCTAGAGATCAGCGGAGAGAGCTCTTCCGCTAATGCAAGATTTCTCAGTCAACTGGTACACGTTACCAGACAATTGCTGGCTGAAACGAGTTGCGGACGGACGCTGCGGGACCTCGACTTGATCTGTGATCTGGACCGACGAGACCTGCAGCGATGGAACCAGCAACCCCCTTCAACTATAGCATCCACAGTCCACGAGACGTTCAGACAGAGAGTGCTTGAGAGCCCAGGATCGCAAGCTGTGGAGTCGTGGGACGGCGGGCTTACATACCTGGAGCTCGACACCCTGTCCTCGCGTGCGTGCTCACTACTGCTTGAGGCGGGAGCCCGTCAAGGGGATTGCATCCCTCTCTGCTTTGAAAAAACGCTCTGGACCGTGGTGGCGATGCTGGGCGTCCTGAAGAGTGGCTGTTCCTTTCTGCTCATGGATGTCTCGCACCCCACAAGTCGACTACAGACACTATCTAAGGAAACCAAGGCCACCATTGTCCTCAGCTCCTCTGCTCAGGAAGATAGAGCAATCAGTCTGGCACCCCGAACCATTGTTGTGTCCGCTTTCTCATTGTCGGCTCCTGCAGGAAACGAGCAACATGAGATTGAAGTTAGTCCCTCCGATGTAGCGGTTGTCATCTTTACGTCAGGGACTACGGGCACGCCGAAAGGGATTCAACTTGAGCATAAATCGATGTGTTCCAGTCTTTTGGCTTTGGCAAAGCTCTCCGGCATAAGCAGGAAAACTCGATATTTCCAGTTCTCGTCTTACGCATTCGATGCCGCGTTCGGAGAGATCCTATGACGTTGATGCGTGGCGGTTGCGTCTGCATTCCTTCCGATGCAGATCGTTTGAACAACTTGGCAGAATCGATACGCAACTTCAATGCCAATGCGGTCCTTCTCACGCCTACCGTTGTGCGATTACTATCACCATCAGACGTCCCGTGTCTGACAACACTCATTTCGGGCGGAGAGAAGGTCACGCAAGATATCGTGGGGCTGTGGGCAGATAAGCTGGACTTGATCATAGCCTACGGTCCTGCGGAATCTACAATAGCATGCATCGGGAAGAAAGCCCGTCCTGCGGGTGATGATGCTGTTCGGATTGGGTTTCCTGTCAACAGCCGTGCTTGGGTAGCGCGCCTGGATGATCCGAATCAGCTTGCTCCTGTAGGAGCTATCGGAGAGCTGGTGGCGGAAGGTCCGGGATCGCACGGGGTTACATCAGTAATGAATCGGGCAATGCAGAGTTATTCCTCGACTCTCCGCCGTGGGCAAAAGAGTGGGAGTCGAGCGTGGCCTCAATGGGACGGAGCTATCGAACTGGTGACCTGGTTCGATACGCCGACGACGGCGAACTTATTTTCGTCGGTCGACGTGACCGCCAGGTCAAACTTCGTGGCCAAAGGATCGAGCTTGAGGACATCGAGACTAAACTGAAACAGCATCTTCGGCTCCCTGAAGCAAACATACTCCTGGAAGTACTTGATGTACACGGCACTGCCAATTTGGTGGCTTTTCTTCATCACCCCAGTATCCACGACACACCTAGACAGGATGTTGATGGAGACATCACACAAATGACTGAAGAGATGGAGCTAGAGATCGAAGGACTTCGTGCACGCATTTCAGAAGTGCTTCCCGCCTACATGTGGCCCGTCGCATGGATACCCCTAAAGGAAGTTCCCCTGGGCCCCACAGGGAAGCTTGACCGGCGTAAGCTCTTGAGCCTTGGGAAGGATTTCTACTCCAGATTGCGAACGGGTGATGAAGAAGACAAAGGCCTGTCGCCCGTCGAGTCAGTACTGGCCCGGATGTGGAGACAACTTCTTCCATCTGCTCAGAGTCTCACGCCAGACGCCAATTTCTTCCAGCTCGGTGGGGACTCACTCCGATGTATGAAACTGGTGGCGATGGCCAACCAGGAAGGTTTTCATTTGACTATCGAGAAGGTGTTCAAAAAGCCAACACTATCCGGCATGACCACCGCCATGCAGGAAGTTCCTGCTGCTGCTGACGATGCTGATGAATCCCACCTAAGCGTCGTCCCAGCCTCATATTCACTTACACAAGACGATCCTTCTGAGTTCCGGTCCTTGCTGGAAGTATACGGCCTTGATCATGAGGAGGTCGCGGGTATTTTCCCTTGCACAGCTCTCCAAGCAGGGTTGTTTTCGCTTTCGCTGGCGCTACCCTCCTTGTATTCGAGCCAGTTTGTATTCGATTTCTCGGCTGCTGTGGACATCCAAAGGTTCAAGGCAGCATGGGAGAGTGCGACTACTGCCTTCCCAATCCTTGAGGACAGCAATCGTGCCATCTTCTTCCAGCCTCGTGCAGGTGATCCTAGGATATCACGCGGAATGGACTGAGGTCAGGCAAGATCTTGCATCATTCCTGGCTGCAGACAAAGCGGTCTCTTTTCAGCCTGGTCAGCCTCTCAGTAGGCATTACCACGTCCAGGACCCATCATCCGGTCAGTCTCATTTTGTTTGGACGCTTAACCACGCAGTATTCGATGGTTGGAGCTTGGAGTCTGTGGTCGATCATATTCGCCATAATTATTACTCCCACACAGAGACTGTGAAGCCAACAGGAAGCTTCCAAGAATTTGTGCAGTTCTGCGAGGGTCTGAACCGAGATGAATGTATTTCATTCTGGAGAGAGCAGCTCAAGAATGCACCAACACCGTCATTTCCCAATTCCCCGAAGGCCGGGCATCTGGCAGCAGACAGATCTTGTTTGCAGCACACCATGGCAGCCCCAACAGTAGCCACCACAATTACAACGGTTCTGGCCAGAGCATCGTGGGCTCTACTCCTTTCAGAGTACGAGGGTTCAGACGACGTCACATTCGGAAACTCCCTTCATGGACGCAATTCCCTGCCTCCTAAGCTGCAGGATGTTGTTGGGCCCACCATCACAACTTTGCCGATTAGGGTGAGAATTGACCTCACTCAAACCGTTCTCGGCTTCTTAGAAGGCCTCCAGAAGCAGTTTTCGGCCATGATCCCTTATGAACAATTTGGCCTCTCCCGAATCCTGGGCATAAATCAGGATGTCCAAAATGCCGCCTCGTTCCGTACCCTCTTGATTGTGCAAGTCGCGGATACCAAATCCTTGGAGGAACAAGGTATCAGGCTGGACGAAGTCGAGAGATCCCTACACGAATACCCATTGGTACTTACGATTATGCCTGGGAAGTCTCAGATTGAGATAGTCGCCACATTCGACAGCGATGTCATTTCGCCGCCGCAGGTCCAAAGAATTCTTGAACAATTCGAGCAGACATTCCACGAACTCAGCACAGTGCCTAGAGACACCAACGTCGGCGAACTGGACCTCGCAAGCAAGGCAGACAAGTCAACAATGTTTGGGTGGAATGCTAGGCATCATAAGGCTTACGAGGTTTGCGTTCATGAGTTGATCCGGGAGCGAGTAAGACACTCCCGAGCTTCGCCGGCAATCTATTCTAGAGACGGCACCATAGATTACGCGACCTTAGATAGGCTGTCTGACGGCTTAGCGGGAGAGATGGTGCGATCCGGTGTGAAACCAGGCAACACTGTGGGTGTTCTTTTCGACAAGTCACAGTGGGCGATAGTGAGTATCTTGGCCGTCATCAAAGCAGGCGCCGCCTTCGCGCCACTGTCACCGACGTATCCGCGAGCACGTCTTGAAGGCATTGCCAGCGATGCCGGTATCAAAGTCGTTCTCTGCTCTCCACTACAAGAGGAAGCCTTTCCCAATCCACCTTGGCGGACTATTGTCATTTCTGACGACACAGCTTACTTTTTCACACCCGCTGCGCAGGTCCATGGCAAGGTTGCGACCCCGGACAGCCTGCTTTACATCCTTTCAACATCAGGAACGACGGGGACCCCCAAAATCTTTGGAGTACAACACAAGAGCTTTGCCACTGGTGCTATGGCTCGTGCGCCTTTGCTCAAACGTGGGCCTGACTCTCGCGTGTTGCAATTCGCACCATACGCCTTCGACCCGAGTGTCGAGGATATATTGACCACCCTCGTGTTCGGCGGCTGTATCTGTGTACCATCAGACGAGGATATCATGGGTGATATCAGTGCGTTTATGAAAACCGCGCGAGTCAACTTTGCCAACATCACTCCCTCCGTGGCCTATACATTAAAGCAGGACGAATTGCCGGATTTCAAGATACTGCTGCTCTCCGGAGAAGCTCCTGACCAACCTCTAGTGGACAAATGGGACGGCATCGTACAACTCATGAATGGGTACGGGCCGAGCGAGTGTTCCGTCAAGTGCGCTATCAACTGCAACTTGTCACGCAACGACCCTAGGAACATTGGCCACAGTGCTGGAACCAGCCTATGGGTTGTGAGGCCCGAGAACCACAACCGCCTCACTCCTCTTGGGGCAGTGGGGGAACTTGTCATCGAGAGTCCACACCTGGCAACAGGTTATATGAACCGCCCCGAAGCTAATGAGGAGAAGTTTATTCTCAGTCCACCGTGGTTGCGAGACTTCCGAGATTGCCACATCACGCGGATGTACAAGACGGGCGATCTTGTCAGGTACATGGAAGACGGCAGCATCCTGTACATCGGGCGTGGGGATATGCAACTGAAACTACATGGCCAGCGGCTTGAGGGTGAGGAGGTGCGGCAACGCATTCAGGAATTCCTCTTCGACGTGCAGCTTCAAGTGATTGTCGATATCGCAAGATTTGAGGGTCAGGATTCCGACGTTCTCGTCGCTTACCTGGCCCAGAAAGGAGAGTACCGGGGAGGTGAAATGGACATCGATCACGTACTACAGCAGCACCTGGCGGATATGAAGGAAAACATAATTCGCCAAATCAGCACTGCTCTACCGAAATACATGATACCCTCCGTATTTCTGGCAGTGACGAATATCCCTGTCACAGCGAATGGCAAGGCGGACCGCCGCGCACTCAAAGCTTACATTGCGCGACAGCGTCTTGGGCCTCACCTGCTTCTTTCTGGAGAAAATACAGTTCAGCCACCTGCTTCGGAAACAGAAAAGCTGCTGCATAGTTTGTGGCAAAAGCTTCTTGGATTGAACGGCGAGCAATTCGGAGCCAATTCCAACTTCTTCGAGCTTGGTGGCAGTTCTTTGGCGGCAATCAAGCTGGCGTCTGCGGCACGAGATCTCGGGCACAATCTCTCGGCACAGATAATATTCAAAAATCCGGTCTTGTCCGCCATGGCTGCTCAGATGGTACCTCTGAAGGAGACAAGAACATCGGGCCCATCCAGGTTCGGCCTACTGGGGAAAATTGATCGCAGTGTCCACCAACTGAGGAAAAGGTTTGTGGCTCACAACATCGAAGAGCAAGATGTTGAAGATGCATATCCCCTCACAAGACAACAGCAACGTTACATGGAAGGGGAGATGATCTCGCCAGGAGGTACTACTCACAGGCACATCATGCAACTACCGGCTAACATAGACTTGGTCAGACTTGAGACTGCTTTGCGGCGTGCTGTGCAGGCGAACGCACTTCTGCGGACTCGAATCATCTCGGTATCATCACAATTAGTCCAGGTTGTGCTGAAAGAAGACTTTGCTTGTCGCCACGTTGAGACCCTATCGTCGCTCGTCTCTGAGGATCGAAAGGTATCGTGGGGTCTCGGACAACCGCTATCACGATTCAGCATCGTGCATGGTGGGCACTCTCAGGATCGATGGCTCGTCTGGTCAAGCGCCCACGTTATGTTCGATGGCTGGTGTCGAAAGTTGCTGTTGGAAGAGATCGACTATGCGTATCACCACAACGATAACCCGCCGGAACGGCCGCAGTACAACAGGTTCATCGAGTACGTCTACGAACTGGAAAAGGACGAAGCTGGTTCCGCGCTTGCGAGGGAACTCGAGGACACAAGGTTCTGGAGTTACTTCACCTTGGACGGCACAAAGGTCCCAGGTATCACTCACACTTTGTCCCTCGGCATCGACTTCCCGGCAACTCTCCCAGCTGAACTATCCTACCCAACCGTGATGCTCACAGCTTGGGCAATAGCTGCAGCACACGTCGAAGAACATGACCATTTCCTGTTCAACATTCTGTTGGGTGGTAGAGATGCCGAGTTCACGGGAATAGACAGGCTCATGGGGCCTGTAAGCACTACAGCCCCTTTGGCCACCAGGATCAACCGTGACTCGACTTTCCGGAAGAACGTGGAATTCGTACAGAAGCGAATAGACGAAGCTGGGGATGTGCAGCACTTGGTCCGACTCGGCGATAAGCTGCATCGGTTGCTGGCGTCTGCCCCCGTTGTCGTCGTCCATCCTACCGATGATTACGAGGAAGCAGCAACCAAACACCTCGGACTGTTCAGAAGCCGCGTTGAAACGGTCCAGCGGTTGGTAGACGCCATGTTCATGAACTTTTGCCTCCGGCCTGGCAATGCCGGGGTAGATCTTATCATGACAATTGACTCTAGCTTTTTCCCGGAGGATAAGGCGGTTCGGTACCTCGGCTATCTGGAACAAGTTTTCAGGCGTGTCTTTACTCCAGGGGGTCTGGATCTGACCATTGGGGAAATGGACTTGGGTTCTAGTACGCCTACGAGCTCTGTGTTGATAAACACTGAGATAGTGTGATGGGGGAGCCCGAGGTGGTCAGAAGCATGCTTTAAGGAGGACGAAGAGTGGGGCTGCTTGAGTGAAGTACTAGGTGGATGTATCTATTGGTGGTTTGTTTAAGTGTTTGTTTCGTAGAGAATAAGGAGCGCTGTAACCACGCAACTGTCTAATAAATCATCGAGCTTTGAATCGACTTCGAAAGGCCCAATGCTTTCGCCTCCTCGTTTGTGCTTTAACCAGATCTCTCAAGAAATGCGGACCGGCAACATCAAAGACACGGGTTATGAGAAGATTGCATGTAAATGTCGCTTTTCCGGCCTGTCTCTGTTCTTAGCGCCTGTCCATGTAAGCTTGGATTTCGTCCCACGATTTCCCAGGGAGTTCTATCATATCTGACGAGAGATCGAGGTCGAGATTTGTAAACAAACCCAGCCGGCGGTATTGTGCCTGAACTCCAGTGTGTTGCAGAATGAGACCTACGACGTTATCCCCCTCATGTCTACAGAGCGGGAATAGAAAAAACTCCCTGGCGCCGAACGCGCTAGTCAAACTTGCTAGAAACCACATGACAGTATTCTCCAAGCCGGCTGAGCGATCTTTCCTCAGGGTTGGTCGCATATAATTTGAGGGTCAAGTCCGAATCAAAGAACTGCGAACGGAGAAGCACAGGAGGGGTGCTGAGGTCTGAGATCTTAAACTCCGCAAGAGGAATTGGGAGAACTTCAGCATGCAGCAGGTGTCCGCGGAGTCGGATATATCCTCCTGACACGAAAGAGAATTGCTGGCCTTCCTTAGACGTGATCCCGGCATCAAGCACTGTCGCGAAAGGTGCCATGCCTAACTCGGGGTCGAAGAAGGTGACTTGCCCTTCTAGGAAAGCCCAAGACCAAGACGGCGCGACGTATTTTTGTTGTCTCCTGTCTTCGAAGCTTTTTCCATCATGGTCGGCCACATACCAGAGCAGTTGCCATATTAGGTGCTCCCGCCAAAGCCCGGCCAAATAGTCTGATTTGAGTAAACCACTCAGTTCCTGAGCCACTCCAGCGCTAGCTTGTCGTGCTGATATGTCAACCGACCGTTTGTATACTTCTTCACGGCTTGGAACCATTTTCCCAGCACCTGCCGGGCGCGGTCCGGACCAAGGGGTGATTCCGTAGAATCCACGCTGAGGAAGCTCGTCTGTTTACAAGTCTCTCCAAGTACAGACGGCACCCTTGTGAGAAACATCTCGCATGCTTCCGTCTGCATACATTCCCAAAAGATCTGCTCAGTGCTGAAGTTGAGGACGCGCGGTGCAAGGAGACGCTCCTGGAAGACCCAGGCGCGCTCGTTCAAGGGAGCTTTGGCCAGGCATTCTTCCCACACATTGCTAAGGCAGTAGTACGAACCCGGCGGGATACCTCGTCTGCTCCCGAGCCGGATCGGGATTTCGATGCCCTTCACAATAAGAGACCTAGGATCCCTCGTCAGGTACATGCCGTTCCTACCATCAGGAAACCCTGTCGCTGCGAGATTGCAATATGAATATTTGTAGACGTTGCACATGATAATCGATTCTTTGGCCCAGTCGTCCTCGGAATCCTGTGTGATACAGAGTGAGTCTATCCACAGGTAGCGAACCCAAGGCATCGTGTGAAACTGATAGCGTCCTGGAATGTCTGCGGCAGCTTGTCTAGCGGTAATTGAACCGTAAGTGCTTCGGCGTTGTTGTTCAGAAGACGAAAAATTGGGGCGGTACCCCAACAGTGACTAAGAGTGAGATATCTCTCCGTCTTGGGAATGTCTGATGAGAGAGTGATGCGCGGAAAAATTTCTAGGTCGCCAACATCAATAAATCGGGTCGGCATCCATCCGGGGCTCGCGCCTGCATTTGGGGTGATTCTCGTCACAGATCCTCAGCCATTCCTTTGCTACCGGAAGGCAGCACTCGGCCGTGGAGGTGAAAGACCCTAGCGAGGGCCCCATCGCGTAGTTAGGCACCTCTGAATTTCACTTATCAGATCATAGCTATCAAGCCAGATATCGAGCAATGCCGGGTGCCTTGCTTATTTTCTGCCGGAACAAGTTGAAGTTGGAGGACGTGGTACTTCTCTTCCGACTCTTCGAGCTTAATCCGGTGGATGGTAAAGAAAAGATCGAAGCGATTTCTGGAGAGTCCGCAGTTCAGGAGTTGTGATCCGATGGTAGAGCCTTCTTCTCGTGGAATCACTCGAGCAGCTGGAGCATCTGACCCATTCGCACGGCCCATGACAGAAGCAATCCAGGCTAACAGCTTGATGCAAATATAACAACGCGCACTGGCCGAGCGCTCGAGCATCGTGAGGTCGTCTTCGTGCCGATACATGTCCCATGGATAGTGGCGCAGGATGGAGAGTATGCGCTTGTCTTGAAAGGGACTCCAAGATGGGTCAGCCATGTCGTCGCCTAGTGTCTCATAATCTTCCAGGATATTCCAAGGATACTGGATTCGGGTCGCCACTTTGCGTCTCTGAAGGATTGCAGCGCACTTGACACAAAAAGTGGCTTCCCCTAGCTGTACTGGAGCCCTTGCCGGCAGGCGGCGGCGGATGAATTTGGGAAGGCCGTTTGGCATGAACCGGTCGATGATGTTGATCAGAACATCGCCGATGTAGGCTTTGAGGTTCCACCACAGCATCCCTATTGGATCTTCGGTCAATAACATCCGAGTAAGAGGATCCATAGCGTGAAGCAACTATATTCAGAGTTGGCTATTTTTCGACTAATACTGATCAAAGAAATTGAGTTTTGTATGTGAGCAAAAAGTTGCCACTTTTCTTTAATCTGATTAAGGGTGGGTGGTAGGGATGTCTGTCCATAACGTCTTATCGCTTTGTAAAATTAGGGCCTCAATATTAGGTTGGGCATCTATGCATATACAATAGCTCAGAGTCTGATTGGAAGGTCCTGGCCACTTGACTTCTCGCCATAGTGACAGTTCCATTTTGGATTGATGTCGTCTTAGGAGTCTAATCAATCCATGATGCTAGTTAGGCGTGAGGTTGGGCCCTATAACTTAACTTAATGAGTAAGAGTTGACCCTAAGACTTATAGGTTAACTTAAGAACCCTGCTTAGATATTTAACGAAGACAGACAGTGCTGTAATGGTATGGTTACCTTATTGTAAAATCTAGGAAAAAATCACCAGCGCAACCTCAAATTTCGAGATACCATAAACTTTGCAGACGCAGCCACTATCCCGGTAAATCCCAAGCTCATAATGAAATCAGCAGCAGCGGCGCCAGTCACACTTCCGATTAGGCGCATGCCACGGGCCATGAAGCTCTGCTGGCCCCCTAGCGTAAACAGCATCGTGAGAAGCGTGGAAATAACATATACTTCAAGTGATCGTTTGCCAACTGCCAATAGTAGGTTTTGAATGGTGGTAGGCAGATATGGCATTGCTCTTTCCAGGGCTAGATATTTCAGAACTGAGACCCCAGACGTGACGAGCACGAAGGAGGGGGTCCAGAGACTCTTCGAGATAGGTGCATATTTTGGAAGCAAGAAGTGCAAAGTCTCGCCGACTGTAATCATGGTAATGGATGCCATGATCTTCTGTGATGCAGTAAAACTTTGCTCCTTGAATGAATGACCAACCAGCATCGAAACAGCAGTAGTCAAGGAGCCCAGAAGTCCCTCAGGATCATACGATGGTGTGTAGAGCCCTTGACCAAAGAACATTCTATCGATTCGTGTCTGAGCTATCCCCCGAGCATCAGCAGCCGGATAGTCAGGATGCGCGAGAGGATTCTCAATACTCGTCTTCGAAGCACCCAACAACGTGATGGCATACCACAAGAGCATCAATGGAACGCCGTGATACCGCCTCAGAAAGGCCAAACGAGGTTCATTAACTATCAGGCTCGCCACGCCCAGCCGCTGCAACACTCCTGGGATGCGCACCACCGGCTTCCTATTGACAACAGCTGACACTGTCTGCAAACTTAGGCCTATTCCGATCAAGCCGACATTGCGGCGCGCTGGAGCTGGTGACATGCCAGATAGAAAGGCAAAGCAGGGGAATATCGTGTCGGCGTAGGTTATCTGCCCGATGTATCCGGAATGGAGTGTCCATCGTAGGGTGCTGATGTTGACGAAAGTCATCTCGAGGCTGGTTAGGCCGCGGACAACATCTCTTGTAGCATCGCGAGGCATTTTCTCACTTAGTAATCAGCCTTTAAGTTGGAGAGTGATGTAGAATTATAAAATAATGACTGTCATTGTTTATCTTCGAGGCTTATGATGCTGATCGTATCTTTTGCCCACTCGAACTTCAATCGTCGAACTCCATCAAGCTCTAGATAGGATTAGGATTAGCGGCGCATCTTTCCATAGGCGCTACCTTATCTGCCGCGCAAATTGTCAAAACGAACCTCAACTCAATCCGCAAAATCCCCACAGACAACCAACCAACACCCCTCCACCGACAATATGTGACAGCCAACTCGTACATCTTCCGTACATCGGGCTCAGCTCTGTACGCTAGGGCTGACAGCTCGGCACCATACCTGCCTATCATACAATAGAGCACAGATAGATAGTCGACATGAAACATCGAAGCCCGTGAGTGCAAAGCGCCATGCAAGATTCAACCGAAAGACGTTCGAAATTGGAGGCATTATAGAAGCTCTCCCAAGCTCCTTTAACGCCTGGAGTACCCGAGAGTAGTCACAGAAGCCCTGTGACCATTCTCCTCTCCCCACAAGCTCTCTGGAATGAGATACTCTGCTAAGCGATCAGCAACCTGTGCCACTGTCATAGGCCCTCATGGCGTTCCGAGGATGCTGATGTGAGGATGCTCCATAGATCTTCTCCACGCAGTGTCGATGCATGTAATTGTCGCTACTATTGGACATTGCCTGGATGCTGCATCCATGATCAACTAATGTGTTTAAGATACTCGTGCCATGGACATGCTCAACACAAATCTCATAGAACTCGAAGTCCTTCTGGTAAGACGAAAACTCTAACTCAACAATGAATAAAGTCGGGCAATTATCAAGCCAACTATTTCGAAATTGTCTCCACATAGCTTTGATCGGTAGCTGAGTTGTCTCTCGAAAACGTTGAACTTGGAAAGTTACTTTATTAAAGTGGTCCAAATCGCGTAGGGTGCTTATGCTTGGGAGTCGCGATATATATTGTTTTTGCTGCTCTGAGGTTTATTAATTTATGAATGAAATACGGAGCAGCGAATACTCACTAAGGTGGTACTGGCATAAGGCCATGTTAGGGAATTCTACTTTCTCCGTGCGGTTCACAGTGCGCACACAAATTCCAGCAGCCAGCTCGTCGCTCCTGCTAAAGCAGCTGTTCCCCATGAGCCGTAAGCTCGGATATCGGAAGAAATCTCCTGCATTCATTGCAACGGAACTTAGTTCCTTGATGTTCCTTCTGATAATGCTGCTTGAGGATATAGGGCGATGAGAATCTTCGACCACAGTCCGGGCATTTGGCCCCATCCTGGCAACCAAGCCAATGTTGCGGGTATGCTGCTACTTCGAGCCACTTGAGGCAAACCTTGCAACCTGGGCGGTTCCCGAGTTTCTGGTTTCAGACGAATACAAATAAACGCAAATTACTTCCTGTATTTCATGCCGCTCGTAGGCGCGCACCTGTTGAATAGAGTCATGTAGATAGCGTAGCAATTGAATGTAAAAGAATGAATTGATTTAATTGAACTATCTAAACTATGGAATCGTATTTGTAGTTAATACGGCGTTTGTATGAGGGTCCTCAAACCCTCATGCATTGAGCCGTTGTCTCCGTGAAATATGAGAATTTCACGGAGACCGCCGTCACCAACCCCAAATCCCAATTCCTCTCAACAGCACCATCTGGCCAGCCACAAAAATGCCCGATAGACCAGTAAAAGTATACTCAACTCAACAAGAATCTGCTCTTCTCTTTTAGACAAATACAACCGGGTCGCTCTTCCACCACTCCTAGAAGATGTCAGACATCCTATAAACTTAAATCTTATAGGTGGCCTTGGGATTCCATATCCCCGACTTCCCAGGCGACAAAATGCCCTTCGGATCCAACATGTCCTTGAGTGTCACCGTCAGCTTCCTCAGCGCACCGTTATTGAAATCATAGTGACTCGCGACATCGTCCATCAAACTAACGTGGGTGCGATACTCAGAGAACCCCCGCTTGGTTGTCTGCTCCGTCAGCCGCCTTAGAAGGGCATTCATGTGCTTCTGCTCCGAATTCGTAAACATGACGAGATTGATGGCGATCACATATCGCGCGAAGACATGGAAATCGGCGAGGAAGTTGAAACCGGCGTCTGCGGTCGTCTGCTTGGCCTCTAGGTACCACGCATACAATTCCCGACCCGAGGGCGGGAGGATGGGAGCAAAGGCGACGTGTCCACCACCTTGTTCCCTAATGTCCAGGAACGCTAACGAGGCGAGAGTAGGACGGCCGGTTTGAGGAAGGATTTCGGGCTCCTCGCCGATGACTGTGGCATTGAGGCTTTGTCCGGGAGGAGCTGAATGTACTTTGGACGTTATTTTAGTTCCTGGAACCTTCTCGAACGCTCTTTTCACAGACAGGAGCTGCGCTTCAACGACTTCAATAGTGCCATAGAGAGAAAAGACCCCAGTCCAGTAGGGCAACTTCCTCAGAGCGCGTATATCCTCCAGTACCTCGGTAGGGATGCTGCATTTTCCTAGATATGGAGCAATTTTGGGACCTATCTCTGGATCTATGGCGGCGAGCTCCAGGACCTTTGCGAGAACGTTCGCTATTCCGGGCGAGTTTGCGATGATTCGACGACGGAGGAGGTCGGTGAGTATTCCGACTAACGGAATCAGATCCTGTTCTTCTGGGACACTTAGTTCGCAGTTAATGAAGGCCTCAGGTGCTGGAGTAATATGTACGCCGATCTTTGTCACGACGCCTAGAGTTCCCATTAGCATCGGTGAGTTATTTTTACATGCAAACATTCATTTGGCGAGAGAGAAAGCGTAACTTACCCAAGTTCGACTGGAAAAATAACCCATCAAAACTAGGTCCAAACCCCCTTCAGAGATAGTGTCAGCCTCAGAGATACAACCATCATCTCACAAAGAGTTAATCTAAGAAAAACAAACCCTTTAAACAGCGGAAATAGGCTGCTCCCCTCCATTGCTCCCATACCAGTCCTTATGAGCTCTCCATTCGGCAAGACAACCTCCATTCCACATTGCGTCTGGGAATGCTCTCCCTCAGGCGTGTATCCGAAACCCCGCTCGAGCGTGTTTCCCAGCACCGAGCCCCATCCGAGCGACGGACACGACGGCCACAATTTCAAGCCCTTCCGGTCGATAGCTTCATACAGATCAAAGAATGTCACGCCCGGCTCGACAATAGCATACGCATACTCTTCATTGATCTCGACGATTCTCTTCATGCGCTGCAGATCTAGAACGACGCTGCCCCTTACGACTGGAGAGGTTCCGCCGTATCTGATTCGTGAACATGCAGGTCAGTCTTTATTCTCAGAGACGATTAAAGATATTGATCTTTCCACCAACGTGTTGGAGGACACTCGGTAAACTCACCCAAGGTTTTTCCCTCGCGAGACCGTCCACAGAGGTATATTGAACTGATTTGCGGCTTTGAGGATGTACTGAACCTCCTCGACCGTCGATGGTCGGACTGCGCCACTAGGGGTGTGGTCTCGAGCCAGTGGAAATGGGTCTCCGTAGTTTTCCTGGCCCTGGGGACCGCGCAGTGCGCCGGTAGAGGGGTCTCTGGAAACGTTATCCACTCCGATTTTGGCAGCAACATGGTCGAAGAAGGAGTCGAGCGTCTTGGAGTCGACATCCGGGGGTAACACGCGTTGGCTCATCATTGTATTAGCTGGGCCACAGGAATTGCGAATTTTCCGAGCAAGAAAATGTTAAGTCGAAAGGCAAGCTTTATTGAGAATCCTGAGAGTAATGTCAGAAGGGAGCAGCCAGATATATGTACTTCTAAGCACGTAATCGAGCCAAGAGGGAAGGACTAAAGTTGAAGAAGCTGGCCATCGCAGAGCCTCGCTGCCCTGCCCTGACTGTAGTCAAGGTCCCGAAAGTCCGGGGTAGACACGGGTTTGATTTGATGACTGTGAAAATCGAACGTTTCGTACTGCCGAGATCGTCACCGAGATCGTTGGTCCCCCTGTTCGTCCTCTTGTCGGGACGGGAATGTGGGGGATGCCGATGGATGATTCAGGTTCCCGAAAGGACAAAAACACATGATCCGAAGGAGGCCTCACAGTAACCAGCTTATATACTCCCCGCAACCCCACAATCCCTTAAGGAGCGGCTTCATCCCGCAACCCCATAATCTCTTGTAGCGTAGTTTTTTCCCCGCCCCCACCGGGACCCCTCCCCCACCGGGACTGCCTAGGCGCGGAAGTTCGGACCTCCTTTGTGAGAAGACGGTGGTATCGGTAGGTATTCGCGGTCGACAGGCGGCCACTGGAGGGGATACACACATGATGTGTTGAACACAGTATCGATGGACACTGTGGGCACGGAAGCAAAAGTGTGATAAAGCATGTAGAATAGAATCTAGCTAAACTATCAAATCTATCTACTATTTATATGCCTAAATAGGCACCGTATTGGACTGGAAGGCAGGTGAATACTCTGCTCTGGTGTTCGGTGCATGATATGAGACATGCATATGTGAGAACTGAATATCTCAACATGATGTCCTTGTCTTTAAAAGAGATACCAATGTCTGTCAAAAGTAGAGCAGCACAGTAGAATAGATGAATGAAAAGTAATTGATTGATTAACTATGCTATGGACCATCCTTCTCTTGATATAGGTGGCCGTGACAAAGGCTCAAAGAGCCGATGGAAAGATGCATGGAATCATCCATGCATAACATGAAGATTCTCCAAAGTGAGAATCCCCGGGTGCCTACATACAGGCACCCAACCTCTCTATCCAACAATGTCCTCCAAAATACAGGCGTCCGACACAAACGGTTCCTCCTTTCGACACCATCACCGACAATCCCTCTTCACTGACGAGCATTCTCATCTCCAGCACCATGACCACTCCTGGCAGTCGCCCTGGCCCTCCCGGGCATGCCGACCTTCACGGACTGAAGTCCACATGGTCGCAGGCCTTACAAATGCCATTTGCTACACTTCCTTTGCGCCTGGAAGGCGAAATCGCCGATCTCATCGTGTACGGCAAGATTCCCAAAGAGATTGACGGGACCTTTTATCGGATTATGGTCGACCCCATGTTCCCGCAGCTGCCAGAGGCCATCATTCCCATCGAAGGCGACGGCAACATCTCTGCTTTCCGCATTCACAACGGACAGGTGGATATGAAGATCAAATACGTCGACACCGAGCGCTTGAAACTGGAACGTAAGGCAAACAAACGGTTGTTTGGCCTCTACCGCAACCCGTTCACCCATCATCCGTGCGTGCGCGCCGCTGTTGACTCGACCGCAAATACCAACCTTGTCATGTGGGCAGGCCACCTCTTGGCGCTGAAGAAAGTCGCTCTTCCGTATGCTGTCGATCCTGATACTCTTGAAACCCTGGCCTACGACCCGTTCGCAGGCCAGGTCCAAGCAAAGACATTTACGGCGCACCCCAAAGTCGACCCCTATACCGAGGAGCTCGTCGTCTTTGGCTACGAAGCACGAGGCCTAACAAGTCTCGACATCGTCATCTATGCTCTAGATAAGACCGGTGTGAAGAGAGACGAGCAATGGATCAAGTCTCCCTGGTGCGGGATGATCCATGATTGTGCGATTACCGAGAACTTCATCATCCTCGTGATCTGGCCATTCGAGTCAGATATGGATCGCCTCAAAGCCGGAAAACAACACTGGGCGTGGGCCCCAAATCGCCCCGCTACTTTCATCGTCGCCCCGAGACGGCCGGGCAAGAATCTTCCCGCAGGTTGGCAGACGGGTGATTACAGAGTCTACGAGTGGAAAAACTGCATCTGCCTTCACACTGCTGGAGCCTGGGAGGGAAAGGACGGAAAGCTGTACATGGAGTCCTCTCGGATCTTTGATAACGAGTTGCTTTTCTTCCCCCCAGCGGACGGCAATGCACCGCCGCCGGTTGGCAACGCAGATTTCGTACGCTGGGAGTTCGACTTGAGCAAGCCCAGCGGAAGCAAGATACCAGATCCGCAGGTGGTCCTGGATCTCCCTTCTGAGTTCCCAAGAATGGACGAACGCTTCATGTCGAAGGAATACGAGTGGTTGTTCTTGGACGTCGTGCTTGGAGGGCAAGTAGCCCCTAGTGTCGTTGCATCCCTTAATGGTTTGGCCATGGTGAACACCAAAACTGGCAAGACTCAGTACTATAATGCTGGAGAGAACTGCAATACGCAAGAGCCTATCTTTATTCCTCGTTCTAGTAGTGCGCCAGAAGGAGATGGCTGGGTGTTAGCAATGGTTGAGAGGAAAGCCGCCAACCTCTCCCATCTTGTTTTGTTGGACACCAGGAACTTTGAAGAGCCGCTTGCCATCATTCAGTTACCCCTGCAATTGAAGAGCCAGATACATGGAAACTGGGTCGAATATTCGCCGGTTGGGGAGCGTAAAAGCCTTGTCCGACAAACGGGAAGCGTCCAAGTGAGTGGTAGAGGTGCTCTGGAAGCAGAGTACTAGCTTGGCAACTGAAGTGGTTCAAGAGTGAGGTGGATACGAATGGTTTTGTGTCCTTGTTTGGATTTGTGTAAAGGCCTAAGCGCTTATACAGTCGTAGTCGTAGATTAAATATTCAATGTGAAACTGGCAGTGACAAGTCATGTACTGCACGGAATACATGCATGCGCCTCTCTTTACTTCATTATTTTAGGCTCCCACTTAAGACAGTGGGTGTCCCCCACCTTGTTAAGTGTTGTTCTTAGTAAAATCCACTTCGCACGCGAGCTTTCGTATGAAGCTGGTCTTAGAACCCTTATTCCATGATAGATAATATAACTAATATCTTTCACTCCATCCCATAAAATTGGTTTCATCGTGGGTGATATAGTCGTCAACTATTGGCAGGAGGTTTATAATTTGACCCATCGCCATCTACTTAGAGAAGAAGCAATCTGGGGACATGTTTTGTCTGCTAGACGAGACCGATCCCTGGCATGTCAGCCACTATCATAGTTGAAGGGGCGCCAATGCAGGTTAGAGTTCCGGCTGCCTCTGAAGATCGTACTCTGATGTGCGAGTCGCCGCCCCTAGATCGTTTAAGAGTTTCACCAGGCCATTCACCAGCCTAGGTGATAGTCCCTCGCTGTTGCAAGCTCGATCCACAATGATCTCTGACACGGTCTGGATAACGTCGCACCCATCACCGAGAGAAGTAGTGGCGGGACCGTCGGCTCCGCGGCAACTGCTTTGAAGCATAGGCTTGTAGGAACCGTCATGGATGAATGCCTCGGCTTGCGTGATAGAAGTGCCGTTGAGGTACAAGATAGGTAAATCCCTGGTAGTAGTGATATTAGGAATTTGTTGCGGGTGGGTAATTGCGTCCTCCCGTATGCTTGTAAGTAATGAATATCCCAAAAGAACCAATCCTGCTTGATATACTATGACAATTTGAAAACTGGTCATACACTCGATCAATGTGAAAAAACGCAAGATCTGACCTGCATGCCAGATTGCTTCTCGCGCCTCGGGTGTCTGAGGCCAAAACTTCATTATCTGATACATTCGTCGGGACTCCTCTTCGCCTTCTTTACCTGCAAGTATTGCAATGTTTTCGATGGATACCATGAGACTCATCGATAAATATGACACTATGAAAAGTCCAATGTTCGCTGTGCCAAGCACTCTGTCGAAGGCTTGTTCGAAACTTTGGATTGTGGTTTTAAGCTCCATTCTACGAATTCGAATGCTTTCGAGTTCATTGTTTTCCCCGCCGCTTAGGCTCGCGCTTCGAAGACCTATTGCAAACAGGTGATGATCCACGATCATGCCCCCAAGTAAATGGAACGCCAGCTTTATGGAATGGGGTGTGTCACAGAACCCCTCAGCAGCGGAAATGTTAGGCATCGACGCCAGGAGTTCCATAACCTTGGGTGTACGACCAGGAAGTCGCGACAGATATAGTTCTTTCCACTGCGTAGAGCTCTTGGCCAGCCATAGACTCCGTGGATGTGGTGATGGCAGTCTGTATTCGAAAAAAGTGGTAGATGGCCTAACGTTCAAGGTCATTGAGCGTTGGTTATCGTATACACAGAAGCGTGTTGACAGCCTTGTAAGAAATTTAGCGTGATGCGGATTTATAGAAAATATTACGCCATGAGTACTGACCTTTTGTAGCTTTCCGCTGTGACCCATAGTGACCACTTCGCGTCGAGTTCGGTTTCATCTTCATGGGCGTGCGGCAAGGCTGTCGGGTAAGGCCACGCCTTGTCTCTGAGCTCTAAGCGCAGAAACTAAGAGTCAAAGAGTTACAAAACTGAGCTAAAGAAGAACCAATTGCTGACCACTCACGGTGTGAATGATGTCTGAGAGTGCCCCAGCCTGGTGAAGACTATATTCGTCCCCATGCCAGAGATCTAATTCAAGCCCAATCAGAAATGCTTGAAGAAGCTGTAATCTAGGTTTATGCCCTCTTTCAAGCTAAAATTAATTCCTTAGTGGTTGAGACTCTGTACATGGCCATTCAGGTACTCACTTTTTTCAAGATTACCGCTTGTAGCAGTTTATGTAACCTATATCCGAATTGGCGAAGTCTCTGGAAAGGGTTGGTGTGCGCGCCTGCAGCTATAATCATAGCTGCAAGTTCTACATTAGTGGAGTCTGGCTCGAAGGTCGCCGAATGGATCCAGGAATCGACCTTGTTATCTTGTTTCATCAAGAAACGGTGTGCTAGTAAATCCATCAAACGAGTGGATGGGAATTCCGTCTGGACACTTTGCAGATGCTCTGCAGACTGATTCAACGCTGCCAGCGTGACGAGCAGTCGATCGCGACTAGGCTGGTCAAAGCGCTCTTGAACCGGGGAATGAATATCGTTTAGCACAGTTGTGAGACTTTCCTGCATCAATCGACAATCGTCTGTGTCGAGATCGAGGGAAATGCTGACTTGAGGTCCTTTCCCTTGGTACGAGTATAACAGCGAGCTCTGAAAAGCGTGATGGCCTTGCTTTATGCGTTTCGTTATGACGAAGTCATCCTCGTCGTCGTTGGGAAAAAACTCAGCGATTGGATCCTCGAATAGATCAGGGAACCAATCATCATCTTGTACACAAAAGTTAATCCCCTGCCGTGATGTTCTGGCACAGATTCTTGGCCCTGGGTCGGAAACGCTTGGATAATCATGAGACTGATGATCCTCTTGAATGATTGAGTCGAAAAAGTGGGACATTTCGTCGCTCATTCCTACGTCAATGCATGGCAATGAGATGCTGGCGCTAGTGAACGATGGGCTGGTGATAATTGGTGACATTGCTCCATGGCGAGAACTGGATGGACCTTGCGCGAGTGGTAACGATGAAGTGCCGAGGTCAGCTTGATGCTCGACTATCGCATGGCTGCGCAAGGATTCTGGGGACGCTCGTTCGGCCAGTGCAGGGCCGCAGCGCAAGCCGCGTTTTCGACAACGGTGACATGGTTTTTCGTCGTGGCACTTTACCTTTGCTGCCGCACAAGGAGGGCAGGCTTTGATAACTCTCCGCAAAAACTTATGTTGATGTGTCGGCTGTTCACTAGGTAGGGAGTCATCTGGTTTGTGCAAAGCGGAGTGACGGTGGAGGAGGTCGCTAGGAAGGTCAGTGGCTTGATCATGTTGTGATATGGAAGTCGCTCAGGGGAGAGGAGCCTCACGTCCGGGAGAAGGATTTCCCACACACTGAACATGCAAAAGCTCTTCGATTGAAGTGGGATTGCCTGTGTCTCGCTAGATGGTCACTGCGGGAATAGCTGCGGTTACATTGTTCGCAGCGATGTCCTCCCTCCAGGTCGCCCGGAGGAAAAAGTCCATCGCGTTGAAGGTCATCAAGCGCGAAGACCGTCACCCCGTCAGAGCCCTCGGAAGCCATTAGATAGAGAGGCAGCAAGGTGAGGGTTTGGCCTATGCCTATATATTCGGCGACCTGACCACCGGGGGTCTCGATGGATCAAGTTGGACTGAAGTCGTGGGAGAGCAGTATACTGTACGGAATCCGTCGGATCAGATCATAGCGGGCAGCCCCACGAGAAATGATTCACATGAAGAAGAGAGGTATGGCATATGTATATATATATACATACGGACACTGTTGTATGTCAATTTGCTTTGAATTGTCGTCGGCTAGTCGACCATGAATCCGTCGTACAGTAACGATGGGCACGACCCCGCTTTCTCCGCATCGGTTAGTCTCGACCCCGCTGAAGTAGCTGAAGTACTGTACCGGTACCAGACTATATAGTACCATACATACATTAATAAAGGCGATAGTACGATTCCATCTATATAGTAGCGTGTTAAGGCAATAGTACTATTGCGTCTGTGTAGTACTATACGTACGTATATCACATTGTTATACCTTAAAAATGAGGTTATATTAATCACATGTATCTTAATCTATTTATATATTACTAGTTGATACTAATGCCATACTAGCAGTATATTAGCAGTACAAAAATCTGTATTATATTAGTATAATAGTCTTAGCAGTACAAAAATGATGTATTGTATTGCTAAGATACTGCCAAGACTTGTACTAGCAGTATTATGGCCAGTATAGTGCCAAGCTTCAGTATACTATTGCCAACACTGACAGCAGGTACAGCATCTACACCTAAGGCTTAGCTTCCACTTTCCGTACCTTCACTGTCAACTAGTAGCTATCTCTACAACAGCTACGGGTACGACAGCTGCAGTCGCGATGTCTCCAGCTACCACAAAAGGTGCCATTATCCGACGCTCCCCACGATGCACAAACCCTCGCCCCTAAACGCGTTCGCGCGATGTCTTTTGCGGCCAAACTCAACGCAAAGACCCTTCGCCAGCTACAGAAAGCATTTGAAGCAGATCCTGAGGTTGACTTCACGAAAGCCTTGCCGAAGAATTATAGTTCACGTCTTGCGAGTAGGATGGCCGATAAAGGTAAGCTTCTTCCTTCATCTCTAGATATCCATCAACTTACTGATGAGGTGCAGATACTAGCCCGCCAGCATATTCATCTTCCGATGATGAGGAGTCGGACGACTTCTCACCTATACCATTTCCAACAAGTCCTACAAGCATTGTCCATCCTCTATCTGATATGGCCCAGAAACTGCTTGGCATTCGCAGTGACAACATGGAGTCTACACCGAGTGCTGAATTGACGGAAGCCCTCGCCCACCTCTTACGGAAGAGCGAGTTGATATGGCAATCTCGCTCAACTAGGAATCGCTATGTTGCAAAGTGCAACAATAACCTCGTGCTTAAATCGATAAAGAGCTCGTCTGACTTCACTGAATACGCAACTTTGCAGTACCTTCAGCTCCACAGACCTCAAATACCAGTCCCTCGGCCACACGGACTGATTACCTCCGGTCAATCAGCCTACCTCCTAATGTCTTACGTGCCTGGGGTTGCCCTTGCTAAGGCATGGCCACAGCTCCAGGAGTTCCAGAAGGAATCCATCAGCAAAAAGCTTGATGCTATCTTTTCCGACCTCCGGCAACTGCGGCGTCCTGACAAGTTAGCGCTTGGTGGAGTGGCAGGTGAAGGATGCAAAGATACCCGAAGAAATACCCGAATCAGCAAAACGCCACTCTACACAAGTGCTGAGCTCTGGGACTTCCAATATTCTGGTGCTCCTGTCGGAAGCAAGACTTATCTTGAGTTTCTACGTCGACTGACCTCGCCATTCCTGGCGCAGAATTATGTTTTTACTCATGGAGATCTTCGTCCTGCCAATATCATCGTGCAGCCTGATAGTAATGGCGATTATCAAGTCAGTGGTATTATTGACTGGGAGATGAGCGGGTTCTATCCAGAAGATTTTGAGTGCACCAAGCTTACAAATACTCTAGCAACAAACGAAAGTAATGATTGGTTTTTACACCTGCCCTCGTGTATATCTCCAGCCAAGCTCCCTCAGAGATGGCTTTCAGATTTTGCTTAGGATAAACAAGTTGTCTAATAGGAGATAGGTAACGATTGTGGGATAAATACATTAATCGGCGAAGGTTCCCTCAAACCCAATGATATCCTCCAAGATTCTTCTATCTTGTCGTGGTCCATAGTATTTCTCCTTAGCCTTCTTTGTGCCCTTATTGTAATTCTTATCATCCTCATCAATGACATACTTGTCATAAAACAGCTCTAATGCTTCCAAGACATAGTCCTGACAGTTCCATTCGGTCGTCTGCAAGTTGCACGAACTTGTTTCCTGTGCTTCTGCGCAATCAAAACGAGAAATGCTTGATTTCATTTCATTCCATGCCTTTGCCTTCAGTTATCTTTTAGTTCAAACCTATCTTCGACTCCATTCAAGATCATGGCTAACTCCAGTTCGCCCGCTGTCGTGACTTCAAGTCTAAGACAGGACACCGAGGCTCCTCAGCTCCTAAGACGTGCATGCGGTGTATTCGTGAAGGTAAAAAAGGACAGGTCATCAACGACCGATTGTCCAGCATTCTTCAGAGTAACGGCTCCGCTAAACCGGAGAAGCCCCTCAACGAGATCTACATTACAGTCCTCAGGCACTCGATTCCTCCTAAATTTTCGGACAAAGAAAAGGAAGAGTTCTATAGCAAGCTGAGATTTATGCTTGGAAGTATAGTAGTTTTGCTTTCACCTATTTCTATACACTCCTTGAGCACACTACTCCATATCTCGGAAGAGGACATTGACGAGACCTTAGAAGATCTTCATGCTATCCTAGATATCCCAAAGGACCAAATCCGCCCACTCCATCTGCATCATCCTTCATTCCGCGACTTCCTGCTTAACAAAGATAGGTGCAGTGATTTGAAATTCTAGGTCGATGAGAGGTAAGTGCATCAAACGTTAGCTAATGACTATATCCAGCTTATGTCAAACTCTCTTAAGAAAGATATCTGTGATCTTGAGGCCCCTTGAGTGCTTGCGACTAATATAGAGAGCAGTCAAGTAGAGAAATATCTTCCCGCAGAACTTCAATACGCATGCCTATATTGGGTCCAGCATCTGAAAAGGAATGGTGCTCAACTCTATGATCAAGCTTATCAATTTCTACTGGACCATTTATTTCATTAGCTTGAGGCTCTTAGCTGGATAGGAAAGACTTTAGAGGGGATTCTTGCGATATTCTCTTTAGAGGCACTCATTCTAATAACTTCACGATATTTCTAGCGAATCTTAAGTGACTTATACAGCATTTCTCACGTCTCATAGTCACGATGCACATTCTTAATGGTTAAGCATTTGTATTACTAATTTATCTACTAACGACTATAGGCAATAGATGAATGGCAATTTAATTAAATCTACAACTTAATTGATTAAATCGTCAACTTAATTGAATTGCCATTCTTAGCGTAGCCGTGAAGGTGGCGGCAGGGGCCCTAGTCTAACCCCTGTTTCGCCCCCTTGACAAAATGGACTAATGAGGACGTTGGCTGAAACCACCTACTAGGCTGATTATTGAGCCCGAGGCTATATTACATTACCTTAGCTTAGCTTACTCACTAGTTTAGCGAGCTGACGATACCTATGTGGCCCTCGATTCTCTTCAAGAATCAACCTTCTTGAACCCAATACACGATTCCTGCCCCCTCTACGCTACTACTAACTTCGGTCGCTCCCCTTTCTCCCAAAGATGAAATCAAGCGTGCCAGTGCTTAGCGTGCCACAGCCGCTGGTCAGGAAGCTCAAGGTCAAGACTGGTTGCGTGACGTGTAGGTCGGTCGTCTCCTAATATGATGATGATGCGATTGCGCATTGCGCCCGTTCATGTTCGCTGACTCATCTTCCTTCTGAATGGGATTGCTGAACGCTGACTCTTCACGCGCATGAATAGGATCAGAAAGGTGAAGTGTGATGAGGAACGACCTTTTTGTAAACGCTGCAGAGACACGGGCCGCACTTGTGATGGGTATGCGGCTCCTTCTGCGGCTCCATCGATAGTTGTGCGATCGTTCCAGCGGGCGTCAAAGCCGTCATCTTGTATCTTTGCCGGCACGATGCTATCCTCCATATTAGACACGGCCGAGGAAGGTCGATTTCTAGACTTTTTCCACCGGCATACGGGCCGAGCGCTTTCCGGCGCATTCGACACCGGCTTTGTATGTATTATGGGCAATTCTTTCCTCGTTACGCCATATTGCAAATTCGGAAGTTGCAATAATAAAGTGTTTCCATTGCTGTTCAATCCTTTCGTGCTATGCTATTTATGAACCATACCTTATACCCTTCATCACTTTTAATCGAGCAATGCTGACTCCGAGAATTTTCAGTGGACGCGTCTCCTGCCACAATTGAGTCACTCGGAACGCGCGATCCGGCATGCTTTGCTCGCGGTGGGCTCACTGCATGCGCAGTATGAATCCGCCAATGATTTGAGTCAGAAAGACGCTATTCTCAGTCACCAGTTCACCCTGCAGCAGTACAATCAAGCGATTATTTCCCTAAGGCAGCGGCTTTCAGGTGGAGAAGAACTGATAGAGGTGACGTTAATGTGCTGTGTGCTCTTTATTTGTCTCGAGTGTCTGCGTGGCAATCGCGAGGTGGCACTGAGCCATCTCCACAATGGCCTCAACATCCTAAGTTCTGTTTCAACCAAACGGAAATACAACAACACCTTCAGTTCCGACTTTGTTCAAAAGAACCTACGCCATATATTTTCTCGTCTGGATGCTCAATTGACCTTATTCGGAAAACCAGTCTCCGACATTTATCCCTCCTCCGAGCATACTGCCCCACCCGTGGTGCCGCACACTTTCAACAAAATCTTCGAAGCCAAGACATCCATGGACACCCTTATAAGGTCATCGTTACAATTCGTCCAGTCAACAGTGAAAAATAAGTACACGAACACGCCAACAGCCTCTGTGCAAATGCGGCAGCTCGAACTCCTGGCTGGATTCCAGCCATGGCAACGCTCCTTCGAAGCTCTCATGAAAAATACAGAAATACACCATAGCCTCAACGACCAACGGGAAGCACTTCTTCTTCGCATACATCACAAAGCAACAGTCATCTGGTTATCGACATGTCTTAAGCCTAATGAAACCGTCTTTGATGCGTATATTGAGGATTTTGAGTCCATTGTCAGCTCTGCGTGGGGTCTCGCCAAGATCCCGAATACGTCCTTCTTGTTTGCCCTCGACATGGCCATAATTGCTCCTCTGTTTCTCACAGCCATCAAATGCCGATGCTCCTGGATCCGCCGCAGTGCCATTAAGCTACTGTACGCTATTCCTGGTCGAGAGGGATTATGGGATGCAAAACTACACGCCACAGTGGCAGAACGCATTGTCGCCATCGAAGAGGCGAGGCTTGGGGAAGCCGACAGCATGCCAGCTGAATCATTACGGGTCCATAATGCCGAGATCTTATCAGACATAGCCGTCGATCCTCCGAGGAATTATGCGACATTTTATACTAAACCGAATGGCCTTGATGGTGATTGGGTTGTTTGGAAAGAATAAATTGCCTTGTCATGAGGGGCGCAGAGAATGTGCGAGGAACTGCGTTATTAGAGTCTCTTTGCCACGGTTTCATTGTAAAAATACAGTTATGTAATAGGCACGGCGCTGAAATAGCGGGAAGCTTACCTATGGAGGTAACATTGATTGATTGATTGATTCATACACGGTTCCAGCGGCCCACCATAAGGCGCCTATGCCGGTGGTCCAACTTCGGCGCAGTTGCCAAAGTCCGCTTTGCCGTATTTAGTAGGCGGACCTCACTTCATCACTATAAAGTGACCATCAACCTCCTCCACTAGACAGTGTGGCTCCTATCTACAATTATTGACATAGGTATCAAAGGAGTGCTTTGTTTGATTTTTTTTCAGAAGTATATTAGACTCCTTGGCTGCCGCTACTGCTAGCCTGCTCGTGTCCACCTACCTTCGGTCTCCCCTTAGTGTTCCACTTCATCTGCTTGTGCTGTACCGCATCTCCGGAATTACCTAAGGAGATGCGTCTACTCAATAAATCTGATTGCTTTTGTGGAAAGTAGGCAGCAAAGTAGTTGGACATTGACGAAAAGTGATTCCCATTTTATATAACGAAACCAACTCGTGCTATCTATCGCAGTGTGGAAATGCAGAAACGTGTATCAATAAGGCAATTTAGAACGCTCAAAAAGAAATCCAGGTCAGAACTACCACCACTCATATGCATTCTCTCGTTGAAGATGTCGCCTCGATGCACGTCCATCAGTATACTCGTTGGGCTCATGCGCTTCCGGTCAACAGGCTATGTCCCGCCTTCTCTCCGCACCTCCTCGACCTGCGACTGGAGCTAATCGGCTTCGCCGCTTTCCAGGCACCTGCAAAGGAGAAGCCGGGATGAAATATTGTCAGTGCAATCACGGCCATCATGATCATTGGCCCCTCGAAGACCATAAATATGACCTGGTCGTTGGCGAGTTTGCCGGAGAAACCGCCTTGAAGTTCGGCAACGCGATACACGCAGCGGATGAAGATTGTTATAGTGGCTAGTGCGAGGGCTATGTGGGAAATGGCTCGTTAGCTTTTTAAATATCTTAGGAGGATGGCGGAGATATATAGACATGAATATGGACGGTGGAACATACCAAAAGGGAATATCCTGAACAATGGCCTGTTCTTCAGTTTGTCAAATTCCGAGATGCTGCCGTCATCACCAACATCTCGTCTAACTTTGAGCCAGAAATCTACACTCAACACCATGAACAGCGCGAGGCTCACGACCTGGAACGCCAACCCGGCAATCATAATATTGACGCCGGTATTCTTCGAGCTCATGTCATTTCCGCTGGCCGCGAGGGCGCCGCCTGCCGCTTGGAGGATCAGGCTGATGACGTCGCAGCAGATGAAGGTTATGGTGTATGTTCGGGGCGCGAAGCGCCCCAGGTGCGCGCCGTGAATGACGACGAGTCGGGAGAGGCTTAGGTAGATGGATGCCGACAAGAAGGCGGGACCGATAGTCAGGCACACGAGATACCTAGTTCCAGTCAGGCAGTCCGTTCGGTCAATCGGTCAACATCTACCGTCTCGCTCCCGTTCCAGCCCCCCAAACTACCCACAACAAAACCGCGCAGATCGCATTCGTTCAGAAACCAAGACAGAGAAATGCTCTTACATTAAGAATGAGTTGAAATCAAACGGGTTGTTGTGCAGCCCCAGTCGTCCTGCATACCCAACAACCTCCAACACGAGCCCAAAACTCATGCCGATCATAAATCCCCACGTGCGGTAGACCAGCCCGAGGACGAACTGTGCAAGGAGGACGACTCCGAATATGATGAGGTAGGCGAGATTTGCGGTGCGGGACGGTTGGTATTGAACTTGGGCGTACAGCAGCGAACAAGTGTCGATGGTGCATGTTTCGAGGGCGACTATGGTCCCGTTCAACGCCATGATCAGGGGCGAGCCGTCGGGGGCGGTATCCATGATGTTGATATTCGAATTAAAATGAAAACCCTCGAGCGGGATATGATGCGTGGACGAAGAGAACAATCGATCGACGGTGGTCAGGTGTTTAGGATGGGAGAAGAGAGAACCTGATCTTTTGGCTAGAGAGGATAGAAGGATGGAGAGAGTGATGCTTCTTCTATTTCTTTCTCATGCCGATGTAAAAGTAGAATACCCTCTTTTATCACAGGCTCATTGCTTTATATGCAAGAAACTGAAATAATACTCCAAATGATATTGAAAATCCTTGCCTGGTCTGAAACTGCCATCTGAGCTTACGAATACGCCATGCAAACAAACGCGTACCCTCCGTATCAGTTAGGAAAGTCACATCAAAGAAAATGCTGTGTGTGGTATGCAGTGGCGCTTTACTGTTGCTGAGGCAGGTGAGATGGGTGGATAAGATGATCGCTTGGCACAATTAACGGGGAGGGGGATGAAATGTACACTGCCAACATCAAAAGTGTTAGCTGCGAGCTTTTGCCAGGCTCCCCAACAGCGCCAACGAACAATGATGAGTTTTAACTCCCCCATTGGCCGTACAACGCTCACTGGTAGTGGGGCGACCTAACACGATTGATGCTGGGAGTGTACATGCCCTTCATGGCAGCGGTGGTAACGAAATTGATTGGCACACTCGGAAAATCGTACACTAAATATCCCCCTGCCGCTCCCGTGGCTTGAAAACAAGGCGCAGGAACCGCTGGGAACGAGGGGACAGCTCATTTACGTTAGGGACTTCAGGTACGATCTTTTGCCCAGTGTATGCAGCTTGTATCGTATATCCTTGTTTAGGGCTGACGCTGACGGTGATCGCTGAAGGGGGGGCGTGTAAGCAAAGCAGGGCAAGGGTCGATGTGGTAAGACAATCCTTGTATGCAAGACCTGCTCTGATTTGTGCGCTCGGAAACCACGTAATGTCATCTGGGGTTATCATCGGTCCGGGCCGTCCAAAAAAAAAGTCTTGGAACTTAAGCGGTTTTGGCCTTCGGGGAATGTGGATGAATGATGAAAATGGTGTTGGAAAGGCAAGTATAAAAGGCCTTAAATAGAAGAGGGGATTACATCACGTCCAGGAATAACAGGAATCGAAGTGGTCAGTTCATTCTACGTAGCTCGGAGAATCAATTTATATAGTAAAATCCATAGGAAAACTTCATCTCTGGAAGGCCTGTATTATTTTACATGATTCCCTTCTTTCAACTCCGCCATGATCTCAAAAAAAAAAAGGCCTAAAAAGCTTAACACAGCACTCGGGCCATTTGGTCGAGGACCGCATGTGACTTAGTGATTAGGTATATCCGGTCTGTTGCCTTAGGCACGAAAATATGGCCTGGCTGTCAGAGGTAACTCCCAATTAGAATGTGGTCCGAGCCGACCAATCAAAAATCAAACTGCCCCTAGGGAGCTGTTGGATCTGCAGCGCCCCTTGTGAATGAATCTGGACTCTGAAGAAGTCGCAGTGGGTAATTTAAAAGGGATGGATATCAAATCTAGCAAATCCACCAACATCTGCGGTGTCACCTAGTTCGAAAGCTCGAACCAGTCTCGTCATCACCTTGACGAGTCTTCCCATTTCTGAGGCGATGTTTAATGCAAACAAAAGTAATAAAAAACAAAGCAACCCCCCTTCCTCCCCCACCTGAAAGCACAGTGAGCATCACAATAATCACATCTCAGAACTTGCCCAATTCCCGCTGAAAATATTTTATCGTCGTGGAATCTCTCATAACTCCGACTTGCGATCTTTCTGGCAGCGATGTATTCCAGTAGGTATCCTGGTGGTGAGAATGCAGGATCTCAAGGCCGCCGTAACGATGCCCTCTCGCCAGAGAACGACGCATTACCAATGGCGCGCGCTGTAGCCGCAGCATCAGTAGACGAAAGAGCGCAGGAGCATGGCATTGCGCAAGATCAAGACTCGTCCGCGGATCCCTCGCTGCCTCCAATGTACCAAGAGAGTGAGACATCGACGGAGAGATATAGTCAACGAGACCAGAAGACTAACTTTTCCATAAATGGAACCCCAAGTAGTAGTAGTATTTCGTATGTCCCCTCAAGATCGATGTCGTATGTGAGACCCCATGGTGTTATTTTTGACTCGCGGCAAATTCTAATAGCGGTGGCAGTAGGCAACCGGATCAATATCGATTAGATGGCAATTCTCCATTCACGCAAAGCCCCCATACAGAATCAGTAGTGGAGGAGCCAGAACTCGAAGAATCACCTCCATACTCGCAGCATGCCTCGGTGCCAATCCCAGCGGGAACAGAGAATACCGAAGCATTTGTTGTCGGCAAGTGGTAACTTGAGCTAAATTTTTCTTGCAGCTGGAGCTGACTTGAAATATTCTAGGTGACGGACGCATTGAAATGCACATCCAGGAGTCACGGCTCATATCTAATATCTTGGCTATGGCATTACCCCCTCAGACCGAGAAGACCTCTCTTAACGGAGATACGTCTCCCATGCGGTCACCCTCTCTGACTACGGCCGTCCGTACTCTTGGCAGGGTGCCGCGCAGACAAATAGTTCGTCTCAACATCGTCATGCAAGTTGTGGGATCTCGCGGAGACGTTCAGCCATTCGTCGCTCTGGGGCAGGTTCTGAAGAAGAATTACGGCCACCGAGTTCGGCTGGCGACACACCCAGTCTTCCGGAACTTTGTGGAGCAGAACGGCTTGGAATTCTTCAATATTGGCGGTGATCCTGTGGAACTCATGGCTTTCATGGTCAAGAACCCAGGCTTAATCCCCGGCATGGATTCTCTCAAGAATGGCGATATTGGCAAGAGGCGGAAAGAGATGCAAGAAGTTCTAAGTGGCTGCTGGAGATCCTGCTTCGAGGCCGGGGACGGTACAGGCCCACCACTGGAAGACGGATACAACAAACCTGAAACAAACAGACCGTTTATCGCGGATGCGATTATCGCCAACCCCCCCAGCTCTGCCCACATCCACTGCGCAGAGAAGTTGGGAATTCCTTTACATATCATGTTCACGTAAGCTCAATGTCTCTCTCTATCTGTCTAATAAGCATGGGCTGATGACCGCCGTTCAGCATGCCATGGTCTCCGACGTTGGCGTTTCCCCACCCTCTCGCCAACATCGTGTCTTCAACTACCGGCGAGCGCAGAGCCAATTTCATCAGCTATGCTCTAGTTGAAGTTTTAATGTGGCAAGGTCTTGGAAATGTGATCAACAGATTCAGAGAAAAGACCTTATTCCTAGACCCAATTAGCGACTTGTCGGGACCTGGTATTACCAGTCGGCTCCGAGTACCACATACGTACTGCTGGTGAGTTACCTATGATCCAAGCCCCATGGATAAAGACTGCAGTGTGCGCTGACATTCAGGTACGCGGCAGGTCACCAGCGCTGATTCCGAAACCTCAGGATTGGGGGAAACACATCTCCGTATCCGGATTCTGCTTTCTGCCGCTCGCTTCGGAATACGTCCCGGACCTTGAACTTGCAGCATTCCTTGCGGAAGGGCCCCCGCCCATATATATTGGGTTTGGATCTATTGTTCCCAGCGACCCTGACGCCTTGACAAGACTGATCTTTTCCGTCGTCGAGAAGACTGGACAGCGCGCACTTGTCTCTAAGGGCTGGGGCGGTTTAGGCGCAGACGATTTTGGTATTCCAGAAGGTGTCTTTATGCTTGGAAATGTGCCACACGACTGGCTCTTCGAACATGTCTCTTGTGTTGTACATCATGGTGGCGCTGGAACGACCGCCGCAGGGATTGTCCTTGGAAAGCCAACCATTGTGGTGCCCTTCTTCGGCGACCAGCTGTTCTGGGGATCTATGGTGGCGAAAGCAGGGGCGGGGTCTCCGCCAATCCCATTCAAACAGCTTACGGCCGACAACCTTGCAGCAGCTATTCTGAAGGCACTGGAACCGGCGACTGTGGAGGCGGCCAAAGAATTAGGCATGAGACTTTCCACGGAGGAAGGTCGTGAAATGGCGGCGGAAAACTTTCACGATGGACTGAATTTTGACACTCTTAGATGCGATTTGTCTCCAGAACGCACAGCCGTCTGGCGGGTGTCGAAAACTGATGTCAGGCTGAGCGCCTTTGCGGCAATAGTACTAGCTAACGAAGGTATTTTGAACTTCAACGACTTAAAGCGGTAAGTGTCGTTCATAGTTTATATTATGAGGTCTAATGATATTAGGTATCGCCCCCGAGAATATCATACAGAGGAAGGTGCCATAGAGCCGATCACGGGCGGGTTAGGGGCCATTTTAGGCACGATCGGCAACCTCATGCTGGGTATGGTAGATATACCGATAGATGTTGCCAAAGCAGTTGCTGTCAAGTCGACTGCTGGCTCGCTCGAGGGCCCTGGAGCAGACAGGAGTTCAACAACGAGCATCAGCCCTGGGAGATCAATCGACAGCGACCAGCATGATAATAGCCAGCGTGGGGTAGATACTGATATTTCATCCACCAGCTACCAACCGATACGTACTTCAAGCTCGAGCTCTGTTACATCTCGCCAGCTTAATCCGCTCGACTGTATAAGCGCAGTTGGATCATTCAGATCACCACAGGCTCAAGACTCTGTTTCCCGGCAGACATCTCGAAGCCAGGATAGGATAAATGCTAGAACTTCCGCTCCTCTGGACGGGGCTCGCGAACCAAATAACAAAGAGGCCAAGAATAATTTTAAAGGGAAAATAACGGCAGCAAAGGTATGTGATCTCTCAAAGAAGCGATCAATCGTCCGCACCCGCTAAGTTTGTTAGGCGTTTGGTTTTGGTTTTTATAAAGAGCTGTCGGGGAATGAGTCTATGGCCCGATCAACTTTCTTAAACGATGTAAATGGCTCTATCACGGATCACCCAGCAGGTTCAATTGGGTCGGATGCTTCTCTGGGTGCTGGCAAGGGCCTGGGTCGAATAGCAGCGATTGGGCTGAGAATACCGGTTGACTTTGCCATGGGCATCACAAGCGGGTTTCACAATGCGCCAAAGCTTTATGGAGATGACACTGTGCGGCCGGCTCACAAAGTTACCGGTTTCAACAGCGGCTTGAGTGCTGCGACCAAGGTAGGCAGAGTCATTTGTTTTTTTGCCCGCACTTGAACATGCTAACAATGCTCAGGAGTTTGGACATGGCGTTTATGATGGGGTTACGGGCTTGGTCTCTCAGCCAGTCATGGGTGCCAAAAAGGAAGGCGTTTCAGGTTTCTTTAAAGGATTCGCGAAAGGAGTGGCCGGAGCAGTGTTGAAGCCGGGTGCGGGTATGTTTGCTCGATGACAAAAATCTCTCAAAGAACCAGAGGGAGAAAGAGAGAACCTTTTTCTAATGAAATCAGCGCTCTTTGGTATTCCTGAATATGCACTCAAAGGCATCCACCAAGAAATCCAGAACCATTTCGGTGCCGGTCTTCAGAGCTACGTCTATTGAATTGACCCATCCGATATGGGGCAAATCCTCTATCGATCAAAACACCCTCGTCCAACGCCAAGTACACTTCTTCTTCTGCGGATTTCAACCCCATTCATATCTCCCCAGTATTTTCGACGCACGCAAATCTCCCAGATACCATAACCCACGGGATGTACATCAGTTCTGTCATGCAGGGACTAGTAAAGACGTACGCAGCAGAGAATGACGCCGAGCGAGTAAAGTGGTTCCAGGCATCGTTCACCGGAATGATTCTTCCTGAAGATGAGCTCGAGGTGAAACTTTTCCACACGGCGATGATTGATGGTCACAGAGTTTGATGGTCACAGAGCCATTAAAATTGAAGCCAAGAATAAGGATACAAATGAGAAGGTGTTTTCTGGTGAGGCCAAAGTGGCACCATCGGTCACACTGTACCTCTTTGCAGGACAGGATATTTGTTCAATGTAACCGTAAGGGCAACCGTCCAACTTTTTTTTTGTATAGCATACGCCTGCTAGAGTTGTAGCGAGTCGTATCAGATATCAATATTGTTGAAGCTCAAGGTAAGTGCCTGTCGAATCAGCGATAGAAGGCTTAATTAAAGTCAGAACTCAAGGCTGAACTCAGGGAGGAGCGCAAGGTGTACTTGAGTTAAGTAGCTGTGCCGGGTTGCAATTGATTTCCTATAAGACCACTCATTTATTCTTAGGTAGTTGATTCTTTACTTATACTCGCTCCTTTAATATCAATGAATACTTTCGCGCATCTTTACAAGTTCAACAAATATAACAACCGTCTTTATTCTTACCACTTCCGTGTGATCACTTTGCCGTCTGAAACTTCAGCATATCTCTCCTTTTGATATTGATTATCATTATGGGCTTTGTTTAGGTCACTTGACAGGATGATACATCATAAGGAGATGTAAGATGTTATCGCGCGACTATTGTTTATTAAGAGAGACTTTACTAAGGATCTGTCACTCTCTCACTATTCTGTCTCTTGCTTGAGTTGACACCAGAATACTATATCTAATTGTTGGTAAAGAGGTATTTCCAGTACCGATTTCCACGTGATATGGGGGTATCAGATGTTGAGATTGAAAGCTGCGGTGCAACCTGCGCATTGTATAAAATTGAATTGATTGATTGAATGAAACTATCTAGCCTATGAAGCTCTATTTGTATTCAAAAGAGTGTTTGCAAAGAGTGTTTGCATGAGGGGTAAATGAGAACCCCTCATGCCCAAAGCCGTCTGGCCCGTCTCCTTCCCGTGAGCCATTTTCTCACGGGATCTATCACCAAACGGAGGATTCATACGGTGAATCCTTCAGGGTCAACTGGGTGCCCCAAAGGAACCCACCCTATTCAACATCAGAGACAGAGCAAGCACAGCAGCTAGATGAGATATGTCAATCCATGAGGAAAAAGGACATCACATTACGAGAATTCATCCATGTGTATGTCACAACTCAAGGTTCTAGTGGCTATGGGGAACGCCTTGCCACGCATGCCAAACGGCTTGCAGAGGCTAGCTATAGTTAGCTAGAGGTCTTAGATGTGCTGCGCGAACATCCTGCATCTAGGACAGCCAGAATTCTTATTGTCAAGGCTCTTACGAAGGAGATAAAAGTACTAGAAGAGGAGGCTAGAGATATGTTTAGTGCTTATTAAGTTGACTGTAGACAAGAGAATGTTGAATAGAGAGGGTGGTGCCTAGAGGCACTAGAGGATTCTCAGGAATGTGAGAATCTGGGGGAATCTTCACATTATGCATGGATGGTTCCATGCATCTTTCCATCAGCTCTTTAAGCCTTTGACACAGCCACTTATATTAAAAGAAGGGTGGTCCATAGCATAGATAGTTAATTAATCACTTTCATATTCATCTATTCTGCTGTGCTGCTCTACTTGTGATAGAGAAGACTTCACAAGCTAGGATTAGACAAGAAGAGCAGACTAAAGGTGGCTAGAAACTCAAGGACTACAAGCTGCGTGCTCCCCTCTTATTTAAACTGCTTAGTAGTCTCATAGCTGCAAAGTTACGCGGACAATATTCGTTTTTGGCATAGGAAAACATTTTTGTATAGGCCAAAATCATGATATTGGCTAACTTGAAGAATCCGCGGATGCCACTTTGGAAGCTTCAACGCATGTCATTTCTTTGCTTGTCAAATTCATCGTGTTAATTCACAACTACGGTTAAGGTTTAGAAAAGTGCCTGTACTAGATAGTAGCATATAATTTCTTGCTCATGGGGCAATCAAACGCAGTAGATAAATCTATAGCCGTAGTATAAATGTTGAACACAGTATTCTGTGAACACTGTGGGCACGGAA
>Ga0209512_1000810_pt1 | contig 45074 bp, 58 predicted proteins | sample frozenSSSSmetaG_FD_184142 | JGI IMG/M metagenome (GOLD analysis project Ga0209512, IMG submission 184142) | Glacier valley bacterial and archeal communities from Borup Fiord, Nunavut, Canada, to study Microbial Dark Matter (Phase II) -... | ecosystem: Environmental > Aquatic > Freshwater > Ice >...
GGGTGGGTATATCTATATGATTGTTACGAATATCTTTACGGGTAGACGCGTTTTCGACGAGTGAGTCTGCGATGCTAGGCTTTGTCCTGTTTGCAGCAGAGCGCCGCATGGATTCGAGGAATGGAAAAGCGAAATGCCAGATTCATCATGTATTCCCAGCCCAGTCTTCCCTATTCCTACGTAGCCAGTAGCTACCTCCAAGTACATAGGTGCTCATCCCAAATGACGCCATCCAGGTATGCCGTCTCTATTGCAACTGCCATTGCCATTGCCAGCCATTGTCATCCATCGCATCCAGGCATCCAGCCATATCCTCCTACATATACATATCAAAGTGATTTCGCCAGGTTAGGTCGCTCCTTTCTTCCACAGACTCACTACCCCCTATAACGGTCCAAGAATCCATAGCTGAACCTTCCACCCCCTTCCCAACCACCGCGCAAACCGCAGCACATCACACTTTCCCATTCCTCCCCGGCCGCAACACCACCCCCAGCACGCCAATCAGAAGCACAGACAGAGCAGCAGCGATCGGTCTACACCCAACAAGCGTCAGCCAGCTTACACCCACCACATCCCACCACATCCCACTCATCAAATCCCAAGCGGAGTGAAGGAGATACGCAACGCTTACCCCCTCCTTCCCGTCCCGCCAAAAAACCTCCTCATCCATCCTCCAATCCACCCCACAAACATCGAATCCCAGAACGCAGCCAAGAATCCACGGCCAGCCACCGGACGGAGCTCCTGCGCGCTGAGCGGGCGCTCCGCCGCCGCAGCCGCGACCGCGTGTCGCTGTTTGAGGGTGCCGTTGCCATCACCCGTCGCCGCGTCCGCGAGGGCCGAGGAGGTGCCGGATTCTTGGCTTGCAGTGCCGGGGAATTGGCCGGGTATGAAGGGTGAGGACGAGGACGAGGATGGCGGAGATGCGCGTGCTGGCTGGAATGTTGGGGTTCCTGAGGCGGGGATAGAGGAGATCGACTTGGGGGTTGAGGCGCCGGAAGTGTCGAGTGTTTCTGGTTCAGGAGTCTCGGTCACGGAGATGGGATCGGAGATCTTGGAGATTCCATGCTCGGGGTCTTCCACTGTTGTTGGTTCCGAAAGCTCCGCAGCAGGAGCTTCGGTCTTGGAGGCCTTGGGCTCGAAGTCTCCGGGTATCTGTTGTGCCACAGCGCTCTTGGATGCAGTAGCTTCGCCTTTGGTATTCTCAGGCTCAGACTGTTGAGTTGGCTTCGACTTCGCAGTTTCGCCATCAGCAACAGATTTAAAGGATTTGGCCTCGGAATCTCCAGGTATGTTCTCCTTTCCGGTCGCCACGAAAGCGGCTGGCTCTCCAAAATCCGTGCTCTTAGGGTGGATATTCAGATTCTCCTTTGCGACAGATTTGACACCGTGCTCTTGGCAAACCGCAGCCGGAGTTGATGGCTTGCCTTCAGCTGGAGCGCCTTTCTCAACATGTGAATTTACGCTACGATCCCTGAGCTCATTTGTGGTTGGAAAGCCTGGGTATGGAGACGCAATCGCTCCAAAAGAAGGTTCCATACTATGATTCTCCGCTGCCAGCGTCTCGGATTTCATAGCTTGAAGTGTCTCTAGATAGGGTATTGGCTCGGCAGTAGACGATGGTCCAACAGTACCCGTGAGGCCTCCAGACGGCAGAATGACTCTTGCCTCCGGCGCGACAATGGCATGTTGATTGTCTAGAGCCACCGATTTATCGTCCGCCTTTTTGAGCTCAATCGTTGTTCCCGGTGGTAATGGAGAGGCAACGACTTCACCTTTGGTGTTCCCACTCACTCCTAGGACCAGAGGCTCAGTTACTCCAGCGAGCGCGTCTTCGGTAGTAACGTTTACTACAGGGTTGAAGAAGGCTGGAAGCACTTCCTCTTCCTCATCCTCCTCAATATTGTCAAGCAAAGGTGATGGCGCAAGATCGAGAGTTGATGACGGTTCAGGCATGACTTCTGAAGATTGGGCTTGAATAGGTATTCTGGTAACTTCAACAACTGGAGGGATCGGGACACCTTCGAATCTGGTCTGATCTGCGTTCAAACGAGACTCTGTACTGCTGATTTTCGTAAGGATTTGCATTCGGTCGTCAGGAAATTCTTCCAGAAGAGGGTCGTTTGGGTCAATTTCTTCCTCTTCGTCGGGATATATGGGTTCCTCAGAGACTGGACTTGGCTCTTCGTTTTCCTCCTCTCTACGTGGGCCGACACATTCATAGGCAAAAAGCGGTGCCTTATCTTCCCTCGGTGTGGCAGCGCCAGAAGCTACTCCCTCTTCTCCGAAATAGTGGATGTGTGGGAAAGTCGTCGTGGCCTGCTCTGTATTAGCTACATTGAATATAATTCGACATCAGTTACATACCTCCTTGTCAAAGGTATCGCGGTCAATAAAAGCAGCACTATCCGCAACTTCGCTGGCAGTATCTGCGACCTCTCCTATTGGTGTGACCGACAACCGCCTCTCGCCTGTTCTGCCAGCTTCCTCATCAGACAGCGGCAATGGAGACGGCTCCCTGTCTATGGAAGCAGCTGAGTCCGCAACTTCAGCAGCAGTGTCTGCCGTCTCGTCCGTGGCGTCTGTGTCCGGTGGGATAATGGTAGGATCAGGGTCTGCATCTGCCGCTCTCATGTCGTGAGCATCTTTTTGTGCGATAGTAGCATGAGAACCAAAGCCATCGCCATGCCTAGGCTCGGTGCCCGTCTTTTCTACCACTAGAATAGGTGTCGGAGTATCTTCGACAGCTGGCCCCGATGCTTTGGCAAGCTCGGCATCCGACGCCTTGGAATCGTGGTGGCTTTCTGCAGGCGGTGCAATGATGACATTGTTGCGATTTCCGACAGCATCGACGACTACAATATTGAGAATCTCAGCAAAAGGCCCGACAGTCAATTGCCTTGAATATGGCTCTCCGCTTTGATATATGGAAGGAGATCCCTCATTACAAATGGTAAGATGGAGTTGCTCTTCCCCAAATGAGATGTGCAATCCGATAGCCATGCTTCGGCGGCCAATATGCGCTTGTATGTCTTCTGCTTCATGCATGGTGATGGATATAGAAAGCTTTATAACATACCTACAGGCGCAGTCTCGTCTAGCACCCACCACTCGCCTGGCCCAAGACGAAACTTGTACTGGAAGGTGCCTCCAGGTTCCAACAGGATCTCTTTGAAGAAGTGAAACTGTCTGTCGTCATCCGTCTTTGTGTGCTTCATCTCCTGCGGGTGCCATGGAGGCTCGGAAAAGGATCCTGCGAGATAGACGGGTGGTTGAGCATCTTGGTGGGTATAGGTGATGGTCACCGGGATCTTAATCGATGGGGCCGGGACCTTGACGGATGCCGATGCCATCTTGAGCAGAGATCAAGCAGATCGCTTTTCGCCGTTATAAGATTTTGGGCATGAAGTCGAGTTTTTGGATTTGGAGGAAATTGCGGCGTGAGGATTTCGAGAATGGATTGGATGATGTCGTGGATGAGTCGTGGATAGCTTGTCGTAGATAGTTTCGCTTGAGATGCAAGGGAAGGAAGGAAGGAACTGCTGGTCTTGTGTCAGATTAGTCCATTCAATCACTTCTTGCATGCTTCTTTCTACCAAACAGCATATAGCATAGCATATAGCATGGCATATACATGAGCGGTGCAAGGAAAGCCATAATAGAAGCTGGGCTGCAAGTAATCCGACAGAGCCCAGATGCTGTCTCAGCTATCATACGACTCTCCTCTCTTTGTGCTGTGCTATGCTGTGCTATGCTGTGCTGTCCGCAGGATGCATGACATAGAGTGAATTCTTCCGAGATCTAAGGGGAGGAGAAAGCTTACGAGGATCCGCAACTATCACCAGTATCAAGTATCAAGTATCAAGTATCAAGCTCGCAGCGAAGATCTATCCTCGGCATGAATCGTTGATATGCGACACAAGTCACAGAACACCTCTGAACCTCTGAAGCTCTGAAGCTCTGAAGCTCAAAAAGGATGGAGAGAACAGAGGGTGTGGTAAGCTGTGGTCTGACGCGGTGAGTGGTGAGTGGTGAGTGGTGTGTCTTTGGCAAGGCTGACAAGGCTGACAAGGCTGAGAGGCCGACAAGGCCGACAAGGCTGACAAGACAAGTACTGTTGAAGCCATACAGCCATACAGCCATACAGCCATACATACATATTTATATATATACATATATATATATATACATATATATATATACATATATATCCTGCTGTTATGCTCCTTTACACAGACAGAAGTACCCCTTTACACAGGGAACGAAATATGTCCTTCACGTGACGTAACAAATACCCCGCCGATTATGTTCATCCCTTATCATCGCGCCGATAAGGAAGGACTGGGCCAAGCCTTGTTCATTACTCTGACTTTCCTATGTCTATCTGAGAGTCTTGGTGCTTTGATTTCTTCTTCTTTTTTCTTCTTGTTATTCTTCTTCTTGTCCTTGTCCTTGTTCTTGTTCTTGTTCTTGTTCTTACTTCTTTCCCTTCTTTTTGTGTTTAAATCGACGCACCGGAGGGCATCTCAGCTGTCGAGTAAAGCATCTCCAAGCCCTCGTATTCTCATAGAATAGGACGTCTCACTCGGGAATGCCCGAAGACAGCTTGCCGCTTTTCATTAGAGCTATACAGCTCTCTTCCCCCTCTCACTATGTCTCGGGTCGTGGAGAAGATAACCTCAAAGATCCCTCCCAAGCTTCGCCTTCTACCCTTCCCCGCCGTTAGAATCATCACCGTCCTCAGCACCATCAACATTCTTGTATGGATCATCGCTGCCATCGTCATCCGCTACGAGCCCGCCCTTGCATCTCCCGCCCTGCTCTCCTACACCCTCGGTCTCCGACACGCCCTCGATGCCGACCACATCGCCGCCATCGACCTCATGACGAGGCGGCTCGTAGCCACAGGCCAGAAGCCCGTGACCGTGGGCATGTTCTTTAGTCTGGGCCACTCCACCATCGTCATTATTACCTGCATCGTCGTTGCCGCGACCGCAGGAGCATTAGAAAAGCGTTTCGGCGGCTTCCAAGAGGTAGGCGGCATCATCGGCACTGCCGTCAGCTCGGCCGTCCTCATCATTCTAGGTGTGGGGAATGCATGGGTTCTGATGAAGCTGGTGCAGAGGCTGAGAGCCATTCTGCAAGAGGAGGTTGCCGAAGATGGGATGCGTGGGATGGCTGATATCGGACTGGGATTCGATGAGGGAGGCGTCATGATGAGATTATTCAAGAGGATCTTCAAGTTCATTGACCGTCCGTGGAAGATGTATCCGCTGGGCGTGCTGTTCGGGCTGGGTTTCGATACAAGCAGTGAGATTGCAGTTCTGGGAATTGCGTCGGTGCAGGGTGCCTCTGGGACAAGCATCTGGTTGATCCTCATCTTCCCCGTTCTCTTCACAGGTCTGTGCCAGTTTCCCATCCGAAGCCTCAAATCTCCCGTCTTCGAGTAACTTCACGCGCACATGGCTAATAAAAACAGCCGGCATGTGTCTCCTAGACACCACTGACGGCGCTCTCATGATGACTCTCTACACCACCACCGCGCTGGCCCGCGACACCATCGCCATCCTCTACTACTCCATCGTCCTGACGGGCATCACCGTCCTCGTCGCCATCTGCATCGGCACCATCCAACTCCTCTCCCTCATCGACAACGTCGCGACGCCCGAGGGACCCTTCTGGGACGGCCTCCACGTCGTCGGCGACCACTACGATATCATTGGCGGCGCCATATGCGGCGCCTTCGTCTTCCTGGGAACCATCTCCGTGCTGGTGTACAAGCCGTGGAGACGCTGGGTCGAGAAGGGACGGCCTCAGCGACGCACCGAGGCTGTGGAGGGAGATGACGCCGACGTGGAAGATCTGATGGGGAGTGCCGGAAAGGGAGAGGCCGCTGATGGTTGCGCGAAAGACGTCGCGACTGTATCGGTGGCTCCGGCCAAGACTGACGATTTTAGAGCATAGGTGGAGTACATACCATCAAATCTAAGAGGCATCCGCAGTAGAAGAAATTTATTGCGATATACTCGCATCAGATACAATGATAATTACTCATCCAAAGCTGGGCTCGCACATGCCAGAGTATGTACCATAGCTCGTGCACCAACAACACGCTACGAGTCCTGGGAAATGTACCATTCATCGCCGTCCATCGAATTGGAAAGCGTCAGGGCAGAGAAATCAAGATCAGCATCAACATCAAGACCAAGATCAAGACTAATGGCATAGAACTCACCAATTTCAAATTCCACGTGTGTTCCTCCTTCCCGATCCCAGAAATCCGATTCCACATTCCGCAAAAAGCCATGTTTACAGTACCCCTACCCCTACCCCGCATCCCCGCATCCTTAACGCACCTCGGCTCGCTACTCTAGAGTCCAGAGCCTCGCTCAGCCTTGTGATGACGGAGTCGGAGGTGAAGACTAATCACGATTCAGGGAGATGCGGTCGGACCTTGCTTCAACGTTGCATTGGCTCTTCCTTTAGCAAGGTGCCGGAGCCAACGTCTACAGACTACCGTGGTACTCTATTTATATAGAGAGGATCCCGCTCCTCCTGGCCTCCCGTTCGTCACGCACAACCATCCGTCTGGGAGAGCTTCAGAGCTCCTCAACCTCCTCGCCTGCAGCCAACTTCCCGACGCCCCCCCTCGAAACACCCTCGCAATGGCGTCCCCAGTCGACAAACTCACCCCGACCGACCCCCGCGTCACCCACGAATACGCCGACCTCAACGGCATCCGCTACCACTACCTGCACGCCTGCCCCGCCTCCCCCGTTGCAACCGTCTTCCTCATCCACGGCTGGCCCGACTTCTCCTTCGGCTGGCGCGCCCAGATCCCCCTCCTGCTGTCCCTCAACCTGCGCGTCGTCGCCCCGGACATGATGGGCTACGGGCTCACCGCCGCACCCGCGCCCCTCTCCTACTACACCTTCAAGCGCGCCGCCGACGACCTCGACGCCCTCGCCCGCCACCTCGCCATCCCGCGCGTCATCCTGCTCGGCCACGACTGGGGCGGCGCCATCGCCTACCGCGTCGCGCTGTGGAAGCCGGCGCTCGTGCAGGCGCTCGTCAGCGTGTGCACGCCGTACGCGCGCCCCGCCCTGCGCTACGTCGCGACGCAGGACCTCGTCGCCGGCCCGCTGCCGCAGTTCGCGTACCAGCTCGCGCTGGCGGGCGGCGCGGTGGAGGCGGAGATCCGCGGCGCGGACGACGTGCGCGGGTTCCTCAACGCGGTGTTTGGCGCGCGCACGCCCGACGGCGCGGCCGGGTTCGATGTGCGCCGCGGCCCGGACTTCGCGGTGATCAAGGGCGGCGGGCTGCGGCGCACGCCGCTGCTCAGCGAGGAGGAGCTGGAGCACTATGTGCGGAATTATACGAATACGGGGATGAGGGGCACGGTGAACTGGTATCGCACGCGCAGGCTGAACTGGGAGGAGGAGCTGCCGCTGGCGAGGCGGCAGGAGAGGGAGGGGCTGAGGGTGCAGGCGCCGACGCTGTTTGTGGCGGCGAGCAGGGACGACGCGCTGCCGGAGGGCATGAGTCGGGGGATGGAGGCGAGCTTTGTGGAGTTGAGGCGCGAGAAGGTCGAGGGCGGGCATTGGATTTTGGTGCAGAAGAGCGCGGAGTGCAATAGGATTATTAGGGAGTTTTTGGAGGATATACTGGGCAGAGAGCGGGGAGGGGAGGAGAAGAAGAAGATGGGCGGGAAACGGGAGAGTGTGATTTAATAAGGACAGATGGGTTGGATGGATAAGACAGGGAAAGAGGAGGGAGGTTCAATGGATAATGACCATGGTTTAACAGTCTCGTGTCACGAGCTCTTGGGTATCTTGCATAAGGGCCTGGAAGCGTCCCAAACCACGCCATGACGAGAGAACAGAGCGACGGTCTAATCGTGAATTCATGCTTTGCGTCCCCTCTCTATATGCAGCAATAACCGCCCAACCATAGCTGGAGTCCGACTTTTATCTATCTCATCATCCAGCAAAGCACTGGGTATTTCCAATTCCCTTCTCCCCCCTCCTATCACTGGCTCTATATCCTCTGCATTCTATCAACCCCTCATCTCCCATCTCCATCACCATCTACCCCTCCAATGCCGCCACCTCCGCCACCACCGCCTCCACCACCACCCCGATCCCCGGACTCACCGGCCTACTCGCCCTCACACTCAAACTAATGTTCTCCCTCAGCGCCACATACTCACTATCCGCATACCCCAGCACCTTCTCAATGCCCCCACTCTGCAGCCCCTTAATCCGCATAATCTCACCACTGCTATAATTCACCAGAGCGCGCCCCACCTCCACAGGCGTGCCGTGCCATGCCCTGGCACTTCCTCCCTCCCCGTTATCCCCATCCCCCTTCCCACGCCGCTCGACCGCCACCAGCCGCACCGCCTCCTGCTGCCCAAACGACCCCTCGACGTCCACGACGCCCACCGGCAACAGCCCCGCCTTCTCCTCAAGCGCCTTCTGCGCCCCCGCGTCGATGTAGATCGTCCCGTGCGCGGCCAGCCCGTGCAGCAGCCAGAACCTGCGGTCGCGGATGGGCTGGGCGCTGGGCGTGAAGCGGGTGTGCGGCGGGGCGGGGTCGGCGGCGGGCTGCGGGTTCGGCGCCCCGGAGGCCGAGGCGGGGTTGAGCACGGACAGCGACTTGTTGCGCGGCAGCCCGAGCGTCTGGATGTACTGTACGATGGAGAAGATGTTCTTGGGGTTGGAGGAGCGGGCGATGACGGTGGTGACGCCGGCGGAGGCGGCGAGGCGCGCGGCGACGATTTTGGTGGACATGCCGCCGGTGCCGAGGGAGGAGCCGGCGGAGGAGACTGCGCGAGTTAGAGATATGGTTGTAGGGGAGGAGGAGCGGAGCAGGGAGGGGATGGGGAGTGGATGGGAGAGTGGAGGTACCATCGGCTTCGAGAGCGTCAATGTCGTCGACTACCTCGATGGCCTTGGCGTCGGGGTTTGTGCGCGGATTCTTGGTGTAGAGACAGTCGACGTCGGTCATAAGGAAGAGGTAGTCGGCGTGGACCATGGCGGCGGTGATGGCGGAGAGGGTGTCGTTGTCGCCGAATTTGATTTCTGAGACGGCGAGGGTGTCGTTCTCGTTGACGATTGGGATAACGCCCATCTCGAGGAGCTCATTGATGGTGTTGACCGCATTGAGGTATTGGGAGCGCTGTGGATTTGGTGTTAGCTGGGTTCGGGACAGGGGAGGAGAGCGTGAGGGGGATCATACGTCGGCGATATCATTTCGTGTGAGCAGGATTTGGGCAATGGGCTGGCGCAGCTGGTCGAATAGTTTGTCCCATAGGCTCATGAGCCGGCACTGTCCTATTGCTGCCAAAGCCTGGGATATGTTAGCAGGGCTGTCGCATACTTGGGACCATGAGACCACAGACCTGGACGCGGGGCAGATGCTTCGGCCTCTTCGCGAGATCCATCCTGCGCAATCCCACGCCAATGGCGCCCGAGGAGACGAGTATCACCCTATGTCCATCCTTATGTAGCTTGACGACCGTCTCGACGATGAGCGACAAAATCGACAGGAGCGGCTCATGGCTCTTCTCGTCCACGATCGAGCTCGTGCCTGTGCAACTACGTCAGCCATGACTCCCCGCATTCCATTCCTTCAGTGGAAATTCTCACCAAGCTTGATGACAATAGTCAACGGCTTAGGTCCCTTCATATTGCCCACATCTGAGACCTCACGGCGTGGATCGGACTGCCACTTTATAGAAATCAGACGAGGCTGGAATATAATGGTATGCCATTCATAATATACATGCGACTAACCAGACGCCCATTGTGGTTTGGTGGTGCGCCCTGGATCCCAAAATTCCCCACCGAAACCGCTCCAATGCCGGCAGAAAGCGGGAACTTTTCTACACCGCCTTTAACGGCGGCCGCATAGGGTGTCAAAACATCGGAATCGAAGAGTGCATATCTGCATTTTGGAGAGTAGTAGGAACGCTACGCTGTATATACACAACACACATCACACACATAATGGCAGCCCCAGCGCCTACCACAGCGCCGACCACAGCGCCGAATGGCCGCCCTGCCATCTCGCCCTCGCATCCGACCAACGACCCCGAGAAGACGGGCTACGATCCCGCGAAGCGCTGGACGAACTACTTCAACATCCTGACGGCGAAGATGACGCGCGAGGGCCAGGAGGCGTTCCGCGAGGACGCCTACATCCGCAACGAGGCGCGCGACTGCGCGAACTGCGACCAGTGGCGGGACTACCTGTTCGCGTACTCGCCGATGATCCGGTTCATGTCGTCCAAGATCGGGGATCTGAACGGCAGGCTGGATGCCGAGAACGTGCAGTGCCGCCGCTGCCCGACGCGGCGCGTTGTGGGCGAGGACGGCCAGGTCCAGTATGTGAGGCAGGGCGGCGGGTTTAGCCCGGACCATGGCATCTTGATCTGTGCGAATGAGATGAGGAATCGGGGGCATTTGGAGGATACTCTGGCGCATGAGATGGTGCATGCGTGGGATCACTTGAGGTGGAAGGTCGATTGGGCGGACTTGAGGCATGCGGCTTGCACGGAGGTGAGGGATTGTTGATTGGGACGTTCTTGGAATCGCGCTGACTGTTTGTGTAGATCAGGGCATCGAGTTTGAGCGGCGAGTGCAGATGGACGAGAGAGTTCTTCACAAGGAATAATTGGACGATCACACAGCAGCACCAAAACTGCGTCAGGAACAGGGCGATACGGTCCGTCATGAACCGACCAAGCTGCAAGGACGATGTGCAAGCGACCAAGGTGGTCAACGAAGTGTGGGATTCCTGCTTTACAGATACCAGGCCTTTTGACGAGATCTACCGGTAATATGGGATCACGTCTTACTGTATCACCAGTTGCTTGTATAATTTACATAGATGATTTGCATTGGTAAGCGTAGGCGTAAAGGCTGGGATATACAAAACTCCAACTCCAACTCTCAGGAATATCCTGTCCAATTCCATGTCCCTTCCATGTCCAACGCCCCGTTAAATATGATCTGCAGAAAAGAAAGGGGTCATTATTCATTCTCAAGACTCCGTCGAAGTCTTGCTGCCAGAGGATTTTGATTCGCGTTGTGTGGCTCGCTCGCCCTTCACGCAGTGCTTGATGATCCACGGGTGTTGTTGAACCTGGTCCAGGGGAATACGTTTCTCGGGGTCCAAGACAAGAAGCTACGAGCGTTAGTTATAGCCTCGAAGGTCAGAAGTCGACACTTACCCTTTTGATCAAATCCTTTGCCTCTGGACTCACGAATGCTGGAACCGTCATATCTGCTTTGGAAATCCTTCGCTGCGTCATAATAGGTGTATCCTCGAACGGCGCCTCTCCAACCAAGAATTCGTATGTCAGAACACCCAAGCTCCACAGGTCGACTTTCTCGCCGTAGTAGTTGTCTTGAGAGCCTGGCTTGATCATCTCCGGAGGAAGATAGTCAAGAGTACCACACATCGTGTTGCGACGATTGTTTGGAGCGTGCACACTCCAGCCGAAATCTGAGATTTTGATCTCTCCATGGATGCCCATCAGGATATTCTCTGGCTTAATATCTCTGTGGATAACATGCTTTTTGTGAAGATACTTCAGCGCCGATGCCATCTGCGCGATGTAGGAAGCCGCCTTCCACTCGGGGAACTTGCGTTCACGTCTCAGATGCTTGTAGAGTTCTCCTTTCCCAGCAAACTCAAGAATCAGAAAGACTCGCTTGCTGTCATGGAAATGGCCGTATAATTGGAGGATGTTTGGGTGCCTTAGATTAGACTGGATCTCGATTTCGCGGCGGACTTGCTTCTCCACCTTGCCAGCTTGGAGCTCGGATTTGTGAAGGACCTTCAGAGCGCAGATGAAGCCAGTGTTTCTCTCTCTTGCCAGGTACACTCGGCCGAATTTGCCTTTCCCTAATGGCCGTCCAATCTCGAACATGCCAAGGTGGAATTGCTTGGGCGTCGAAGGCTGTAAGTAAAGTGGCGGAGCCTTTTGGTCTGCTTTGGCGAGCGCATCCGAGGGTCTTGACGAGGTTGAGATGTCCTTGTGCGTGGGAGATGTGGCGGTTGCTGGGAAGTTTGACCCTCGCCATTGGGCAGCTTGGGATGGGACAGTTACTGTCGTTACAGTGCTTGATGTGTTCGTATTTTGAAGCGCAACCTTGAGGAGGTTTCCGCGACTCATGCTTTGAGATAGCTGTGCATTGGAGACCATCTGGAATAATATTAGCATGAAGAATATTATGCTTTCAATGCTATGCCTACCTTTGACTTGAGACCATATTGCTGCTTGTTTCCATCCCCAGGGTCATTCTCATCGTTCACAGTCAAGTGCTCGAATCGAGATTCAAGTCCCCGAGTTGCCATGATGAGCAGGTCCAACTCAGAAAATGATCCGAAGATATCTGCGCAAGCTGTAGAGTATATAATATACTTCCTGTTCTCAATGTTCGTAAGCCTGGCAATTGGCGACGTCGAAATGGTTGTCGTTGTCGTTGTCTTTGATCTCGGGTTCCAGGACTTGGAGATCAACACAATAAGCGGGAGCTACCTACGCAGTCGTCGAGGCAACGGACCATACCCCACCAAATAAGCTCAAGCTCAAGCACCGCACCAACCAACCCCACACGGCATCTCAATGCATCTTGAGCTTTAAGCCCGTCCAGCCTTCCGCCGTACTAACGTCCAATCTTCAACCCCGTCCTGCAAACGCTCATATCATATCGCATCACATCGCATCGCATCCTATCCCCAGCCACGATGTCCTTCAACGCACCCATCATGGAGAGCTACCCCACGCCCTCGAACCCCAAGGCCGCAACCGTCTCCTTCTTCCAGCACGGCTGGACGATCAGCACGCGCAAGCTGCCCATCTCGAAGTCCGACGCCATCGATGTCCTGTCTGCGAAACTCGGCATCCCGGTGCCGGAGATGATCTTCGGGGACAACCTGGTTTCCGTGGAGAATGTGGGCAAGGGCTGGTGTCTGGAGTTCAACCCGTTCGATGCGCTCGATCGCGTCGACAAGACCGATCGGACGATGCTCAAGGTCGCCTATTCGAGGGAGTGGTTGGAGAGCAGGTAGGCTCGGCGCGGAGCGACGGGAGGGGGGTTCCTACAGCAGCTAATGGGATGTAGGGAGAAGACGCATGAGACTATCAAGGAGGTGGTGAAGCCGTTCGACTGGTCGTATAGCACCGACTACAAAGGCACGGTGTGTGGGAAATCGCCCGTGGACTTCAAGCCAGATACAGAGCCGATCCCCGTCGAGCTCCTGAAGCGTCCAGATCCGATATTACACTTCGAAGAGGTGGTGCTTTACGAGAGCGAACTCGACGATAATGGCATTTCCATCTACTCAATCAAGCTGCGCGTCATGCCGGAGCGCATGCTGCTGCTCGCGAGGAACTTCATGAGGCTCGATAATGTGCTTTTCCGCATACGAGACACCCGCGTCTACATCGATTTCCGTGCTCAGAAGATCATTAGGGAATACACGGCGACCGAGGAGAAGTTCGATGTTGTAAAGCAAGTGAGTAAAAGAAGACACCTTCAGGCAAACTGCTGTCGTACTGATTATGTCTAGCAACTTCTGCGCACCAGGCTGCCTGGCGATGTCACGGTAGCAATGCGCGATCCGAATCAGATTGCAAGCTACCTTCCAAAAGTCGACTACTCTCTCGAGAGCGTCCATTTGATTTGAAATTTGCACGTAGGGATTTATGCATGGGAACGGCGGAGTTAGTATGGCATTGCAGGAGTTAGGGAGCAGGACACGACCTATGATACCAGCTGCGGGGGGGTTATGCTGGATCTGGGATGATATTGGCCACAGGACGTGGGATGCTGGCATAGCAGCGTCGCGTCTCAAATGAACGCTGTATCAACGAAATATGATCTCTATTGATCTCCCTGGATTGTGTATGGGTACTTGGAAATCAGATGCTGAGACTCCAGTCAGATGATTGCTGTTTGTCAAGTTTTCAACTCGGTGGAGATTCTATACCTAGTGCTCTGCGCCATAGAACTGAGCAACAATATATCCTTCCTCGATTCTTTTCCAGTTGCAAGACGTAAACGATGCCCTACACATTCTCAGCAACGTAGAGAACTGCCGTGACAGCCATGCAGTTTGCGATCAGAAGCGGCCGTCAACCAAAAATACAGAGGGTATAACCACCGTTCCATTCTCTCAAGACCAAATATCTACATACCCCCTCACACCTCCCTACTTATGCAATCCCAATACATTCTTCTCCACAGCCTTCACCCCCTCCCTCACGGCGGGGCAAAAATGCCTCCTCAGCAGCTCCCCCTCCCACACCGTCGCGGCGAACGGATTACTCCCCTCGACCTCCCCACTCCGCGCATCAAACACCCCATCCCCCCTCCTCTCCTCCGTGCACCACAGAGCCCTTACCTTGCCCTCATGCGTCTTGCTGACCCGTCCCAGCAGCCCCATCACCGCCGTCGCGCTCTTCTCCGGCAGCTGCAGCGCCACCGTGCACAGCTGCTTCGTGTACGCGGCGATGCGCAGCGGCGGCACGGCGCGCGCGCCCTGCGCCGGCACCAGGATCGAGCTGAGCGACTTCAGCAGCAGCACGGTCGTCGTGTGGATGTTGACCTTGTTGCCCAGCGTGCTGGCGGCCGGGTAGAGCGGGTCCGGGAGATGCAGCGACTTGGCGCTGAGCTCGATGTCGGCGTTCAGCGCGAGCGAGTACAGCTGCCGGTACAGGTGCGTGATGAAGAAGCTCAGGTCGAGCGACAGGCCCGCCTTCGCCTTCGAGGCGTCCTGGCCCTCGAGCAGCGCGAAGGCCGTGATGATGCAGAGGAGGGCCTCGCGCGTGAGGTTGCGCTTGGTCTGCTCGTCCTCCTCAATCACCTCCTCGTCGTCCGCATCGGCCGCGCCCGACACGATGTCGACGTCATCGCCGCTCTCGGCGTGGCCGATCAGGTCCTTGAGTGCCTCCAGCAGGTCGCCGAAGAAGTCCTGGTTGATGAGGTGGGCGTACCTCGCGAGCCCCTCGAGCACCGCGCCCATCAGGTGCGGGCTGCGGATTTTCAGGATGCGGAAGTAGGTCACGAAGACGAGCTTGAGCGTCTCGGCCTGCATGCGGTCGCGCTCCTCGTGCGATACTGTCGCGTCCGCCACAACCATTTCCTTGTCGATGGCCTTTTGCTCCTTGAGGATCTTGCGCTGCTTCTTGGTGCGGAAGACGCGCTTGGCCTTCGGGGCCTTGGAGGCATCGAAGCCGCCCTCGGCCTTGGAGGGGCGGTCGATGTGGTTCGTGCTGGCTTTCCAGGCGAATTCGGAGAGCAGGCGGAGATGCAGGAAGAGGTTGAGGACGGACTCATCGACGCGGTAGCCACGCGACTTCATCATCTTGGTGAGGAGGGCGGTTGCGTCGAGGGAGGGGGTTCCATCCTCGTCTTCCTGGAAGAGCTTTTCAATTGTCTCGCGGCATTTGACAAAATCGGCATCCATCTTGCGTGTGCTGAGCTTGCCGACTAGGATCTTCAGGAGTTCGCCTCGGAAGTTGAAATGCGGCACGGAGACCAGCAAGGTGCAAGCGCAGGCAATCGCCACGCTCCCGAGACTGGGACCGCCGTCTCTGGACAATCCACTCTTTCCTGACTGTGCGAGCTTCGAAAGCACCTTGATGTATCCCTGATACCCGCCCACGAGCGCCTGCTCATAAGCGCGCAGTTTCCGCACCTCCTTCGAGACTTTCGTCTCCATATCCTCTTCTGACAACGGCCTTATCCTGTATCCCGGAATGATATCTTTGTAGACCGCCAACTGCGTCGCCAATGCCAGCTTCTTAATTGTCGTATTCTTCGACTCCCCGATGGCAGCTAACGTCTTAAACGCGCCCGCATTCTCCTCCGGGTCCTCATTGATCAGCAACGCGCACTTCGCAAGCTCCTCCTTCGCCTCCAAGATCTGCTGTCTGATCGGCTTTTCCGGCCTCTTCTGTTTCTCAGGCTCCTCCTCCGGCTCCGACTCGCCCTCGCTCAGCCATGCCAGGTCGCTCTCCTCACCCTCATCCTCCTGGACCTCAACCTGCTGAATTAGGCCATCCGCAGTCTTGATAGGCAGCCTCGTATTCTCCTTATCCTTCTTGCCTCCCTTCCTCGGCCTCGTCTCGTAATCCTGCTCTAGATTCCAGCTCGAGGCTTGTTTGTAGAAGGCTTTCGACGCCTTGTTGGATTTCGAATCGCTTTCGGCGGTAAACGACGAGTCGTCCTTATTCGTCGGAGGAGGCGACAGCTTGCGCCTTTTAACAGCGTGCGCCATGATTTATTTGTTGTTAAAGAAATGCAAATTAATTGCTGGTTGTTGGACATATAAATTATTTATCGAAGTCTCTGATCAGTGTGATAGCGGAGGCACGTCCCGGAAAAATAATCCTCTCGCCAAAACTTTCCCCGCATAAAAAAAGTTCGCAACATCTGCCAGATTACTTTATCGGGACGCACGCCAGAAACCTATCTATTTCCCTCCCACCGCACCCGCAAATCCTCGCATCCTCGAATTGAGTGCTCATACCAACAGCATACGTATAAACAACACCGAGCCCAAGATCCTCACCATGCGCCCTCTCACGGAAGAAGAGACCAAGGTCCTCTTCGCCAAGCTCGCGAACTACACGGGAAGCTCGCTCAAGAACCTCATCGCACCCCTCGACAACAGCCCCAACGGCGACCGCTACGTCTTCCGCCTTCACCAATCGCGCTGCTACTACGTGCGCCTTTCGATCGCCAACCTCGCGACGTCCATCTCGCGACACCAGCTGCTGTCCCTGGGCACCTGTCTCGGTTGGCCTCCCTTCCCGCTCCCTCTCCCTCCCTCATTCCCTCCAACCCAGGCTAACCCCGCGCAGGCAAATTCACCAAGACCCTCAAGTTCCGGCTGCACATCACGGCGCTCCCGATCCTGGCGCAGCACGCGCGCTACAAGGTGTGGATCAAGGCGAACGGCGAGATGCCCTTCCTGTACGGCGGCCACATCGTCAAGGCGCACGTGGGGCGTTGGTCCGAGGACTGTCCCGAGCACCAGGGCGTCGTCGTGTACAGCATGAACGATACGCCGCTGGGCTTCGGCGTCACGGCGCGCAGCACGCAGGAGGCGAGGCGCCTCGATCCGACGGGCATTGCGGCGTTTCGGCAGGCGGACTGTGGGGAGTTCTTGAGGGATGAGGATACCCTGTTTTCGACGCAGTGAGGGGGAAGAATTGGGGGTGTGGAGAGTGTAAGGATTGTTAAAAGGGATAGAGTGTTTGGCGTTCTGGGAGTGGGCGTTGGGGATGTCGGGACTGGATGCACGTGGGCTCTGGAACAATGAAATACCACGTATTGAAAGCCATTTATATTCATGGCAATACCTACATCGCGTGCATTCGTTTTTACTGCATTCGTTGGTCAAAGATTTTGCATCCCCTCTCTCCCACTTAGCAATCCCAAAATCTCATCCCATCGCTTATTCAAAGTTCCAAACAGCCATAAATCTTACACATACGACCACAGACTGAAGAGAACTGGGCATCCCGTCCGCTCTGCCATACATAAGCTCCAGATCGGCAGATTAGTAGTTGGGTGGGTGACCACCAGCGAATACCTGCTGTTGTATGTTTTGTCCTTTTTTCCCTTCTCCTCTCTTAATTGTTTAGTTCTAGCTCTATGAATAGGGACATGAAGGTCTTTAAGAACGTAACAGTCACATACGGCCATAGACTGGAGAGAATTGGGCATCCCGTCCGCTCTGCCATACACAAGCTCCATAATCACGTGGATAGTACTGTAGTCTCAATCGTGCCAATAGGCATAGCGTGAAATTTAAGCCCCTTGCCGCTTTGAAGGGTGAAGCGACGGGTGAGCAGGGTGAGCAGGGTGGGCAGGGGTGGGCATAATGGGGCGCAGCAATTCTTCGCGTCAGTTTCGCGTCAAGTCTGAAGTTTAGCCGCCTTAGCATAGCATAGCTAAGTAAGGCTATCTTTACTTGATTCGTCATGTATCTGAGCCACCTAGTCTAAGCCTCGAAAGAGGGAACTATCCACTCAGCTCATTTTCGCTGTGGTTATGATTGGCAGTTGGCTTGCTATACTATAAAGGGAGAGGGAAATCAAACAAGGAGACAAGTTCTTGCGGACTAACGATTCTCCATCATGCTGCACTCGACGATTTTCGGTCATAGGTTGGCTTCAGACACAACAAACCTCATCAGCGTTCCGGACATCGACGCCTTCATATATAAATATTCAGGGGATTTTGCGAGTGCGGGATTCATAAGGCCAAGATGGCAGGTTTGAGCGGTTAGTTTTCAATCTGAGGTGGGCATTAGATATCCGAGATGCGAAATAGTGCTAACGATCAAAAGCCGCCTCCTAAGCATATACTACTTCCTGAATGCATGTCCTTAACCAAAGAACACACAAACCAAAATTCTGCATACCTACACAAAACCAACTCTGAACTACAGCTCACACTTAGTTCCCTATTGGGACCTTGCCACAACACAATTTGCAACATACGAACTTGGCACGGAGGAGCTGAGATGGAGATTTAGGTTGAAGCGCTGAGGGGCACGACATGATAGCAGACAAGGGACAGTAAGAGTGCAGTTCTGGACCAGTACACCGCAAAGCCTTTGGTAATTGACCTGACAGGGCCCGAGCCACTCACTTCAGAGATACCAATCAGTCAACCCAAGGATGACGGCAACGATGTCGTTGAAGTTCGCCAAGACTGCAGAACATCCTTTTCAAAGAATGGTACGTGACTGTCAATATACCTTATTCAAATCCAACACATGACGATAAATGATGAGCCTCTGATGGAACGAGCCAATGGACAAAATCTGAGTCCTAGAGCAGTGGCGTTGTCCACAGAACGCAAGCAAAAGCGTCCGACTTCGGCCTTAAGTGGTTCTGGCCGACGAACACGGAGGAAGACAACGGTTTAGGAATATGTCGGTAGCGACAGATTATTTACGAGCATAGCGTTGAAGGAAATTGACGATTTGATGAAAGCACAGCCGAAACATTTTGAAGACACAATGCTGGGATTGATGACGTTAAGGGCACTCATTGTCAACCATGGAGCTTTCGAAGAGGAAGTGACAAAGAGGTGGGAACAGTCACGTTGAGCGTCCGCAGAGTCCAAGACATATAAATGCCACAAACAAGCCACATCACTTTTGGATCTGCCTCTTCTCTGAACCATTCGTTTGATCTGTCTCTTCCACGAGCCTTTGTTCCATGCCACATATATTAAGCTCTCGCAGAGCCCGGGCTATGACGGACAGGCAAAGAGTAAAGTCCTGGGGGCCTTGGGATAAGTCGTATATCCAGCAGGCCACTGACGATTGGAATGAGGAAATTATGTTCAAGGCAATGACCGGTGATAATGAGGATGAATACGAGGATGAGTACGAGGATGATGACTGGTACACAACGTGACAAGTCATGCCAAGGAAATAAACATCTCCAGCACCGCCCTTGTACATATCAGGGTCCACAATTTCCAGTCTCCTCAAATTTATGCAAACCTGAAAACGCTCATCTGCTCATGATAATTTACACTTTGCATGCACTTCGATGGAGGATGGTGGGGTAAAAGTGCGATATTTTAGTCAGCAAAACGTGTCGGTTTGGATGCTCAAATCTTTGCGAAACAACCTGCGATGAGCAGCACTTATACAGGTGGGTCAGACGAAGCGAGCTTGGGCAGAAACGTTGTTTGCCTTTTGATGCAGGAATTCCAAGGCAAGTGTCAATTGTTTCTCATGTTCCAGAGTCTTCTCAGACGGCATTGTCAGTATATCATTTGTATTCATCTATGTACAGTGTATTTATGTTCTTGATGTTGGACGATGCGCTCTATCTAAAAAGCGGTGAGAATTCTCAGGAATTCTCACATCACGTGGGGTGGCGGACTCGCTTTCCGTGGCGGACTCGCTCCCCCCTCCCTAACGAGGCACGAGCGATGAGTTGCAAGTCTGCCGAATTTAGCAGCCCAAACACCACTACCTCGACTTTTTTTTTGTAAACCCATCGCAAACATTTCTGCTCGACACTTTGCTGGCAATCTTTTAGCTTGGGGAAGAAATCAGAGTTTTATAAGAGAAGCTAAGACGACCAAGATGTCCATACTAACCATCAAAAATACTCCCCGTTCTTCTCCTTATCCTCTTCCCAACCTATACAATCCCGAGCCGATGTATCATCTTGGTGGTGAATCGCGATCCATACGGGGTTATACAGGGCTCTTCGTGAGCATACGATATGCATTCAATTAGGAAGAACATCACTATCCGTCCATGCACTTCAAGCACTTCCAACAAATCCTACACGTCGCGCACACGAAATCACTTTCTTCCAGGCTCGGGAAACATTAGACGGTAGAGATACAAAGCCTATACAGCTGCTAATACACTTGATAGCTACTAATTACACAACCCATGCCACCCCTTTACATCATCAGCAACCTCTTCCCGGAAACAAACCCACATCCCGTCTTCCCGTTCTGCGTCTGGGCCCCGACGCCCGAGCAGATGCCCGAGGGACCGGCGCAGCAGCCGCTTGCGCAGTCCGCGGCGCTGAGGCACTGGCCGCCGATGAACTGCCATGCCTTGCCGTTGCCGACGTTCTTGACGCCTGCGGGATCGAATGCCGGGCTGCCTTTGCTGGCAGTGCTCGCACCGGTGCCAGCTGGAGCACCGGTAGCAGCAAGAACAGCGTCAGCACCGGAGGCCTTAGCCGCAGGGGCCTTAGCAGCGGGGGCACCGGCAGCGGGGAAGCCGCAGCCCGTCTTGCCGTTCTGAGTCTGGGCCCCAATGCCGGAGCAGATGCCGGTGGGGTTGGCGCAGCAGGTGCTGGCGCAGTCGGCGTTGCTGAGGCATTGGCCGCCGATGAATTGCGTGCCCTTGCCGTTGCCGACGTTCTTGGCTCCCGCGGGGTCGAAAGGAGGAACGGCGGCTGCGAGGAGCGCGACTGTGGGTGTTGTTAGTTGGCGTTGTTGTGGGGGAGGGAGATCTTTGACGACTTACGGTTGAGGATAGCAGCGATCGTGAAGGTCTTCATTTTGGCGGTTGAGAGTGGTTGGAAATAATAATGTCGTGTGGATTTTAAAAACTTATTGAAATAGAAATTTGTCTGTCGGATACTAGTATCTGCAGATGAAATATAATGAAAATTCGTATCAAACGAATGAGTGTGATTAATGAATGGAAGAGAAGATAACTATTGATGTTGCGAAAGTGCCAGACTTGATGAACAGAAGAAAGAGAAAGAGAAATCAACGAGACCTACCCGTGGTTCTTATACACTCGTCGAATCGTCGTGTATAGATTTGTCGCGCGCGATATTGAGAAATTGAAGATGCCTCAAACATGCGACCCTTGAATCAGTTCACTAGCCCGGTCAACCGGAGTTTGAAATCTGTTTGACAGAGATGCAGAAGTGGGTTGACGCCTTTGTTGGTCAAGGGCTGTAGCAGATGCTGCGAATCGGGCGAGTAGGGGCCCAGGGCGCGCACGGAGATTACGTGGGATTAGAAGCATCTAGGTGCCGGGAATGGGCTTTTTGCCCATAGTATATCTTCATTGTTGCCAAGGATACGACCTGCAATCAGAGTTATAATCGTTGGTTTCGACCAACTGTACTCGGGTACAGTTGGTCCAAGCAAGATGGGACATGTCGGTAGATACCGCTTATACTGTAAATCATATACTATTACTATCAATGAAAATGAAAATGAAAAGCTGTTAATTAAACAAATCTGGATCAATATGATCCTCAAATAGATCTTCTTCTTCTTCTTCTTCTTCTTCTTCTGATGTAGTGTCAAATCTAATGAAGCCGTCGTCCAATTGAGCCATATTGTCCAATTGGGCCTCTTTTTTACGCTCAACATCTGGGTTAGGAATTGGTGTTAACAGCTCAATAGTAATAGGATCCCCTCTCTTTTGGAGCTGTAGTACAGCCTTCTTTCTCTGTCTCTCTGCCCATCTTGCATCAATTCCCTTTCGCTCTTGCATCCATCTCTCAATATTCTAAAGCTTTTTGAACGCCCGTGCCTCCCTTTCTACCCTCTTTTTCTGTTCTTTTGCTTCTTTCTTAGCAATTGCTGTATGGGCTTTTACAACTAAGTAGATACCCCCTTTTTAGATTGATTTGCGGCTTCTAATTTTGCGCTTCATTTGCTTAGACAGCTGCGTAGTGATCTCATCCAATTGAGAAAGTAGTAGGGTGTTCTTAGTTAGTTAAGCCTGCACCTTTGAATAGCTCTGCTCCCATTTCTAAGTAGATGGAGAGCTAAGGACGTCCTTAAGCCGTAGATCCCATTCAATGAGATTAAGACTAGCTTCCATATGTGGTAGTGGTTGTTACGAATATGCGTGGTGCTGCGATGCACACCTTCATATAGTAGAATAACTGTTAAGTCTCTAAACTTAACATTGTGCCTTTTGGTTAGTTTAGAGAGAGGAAAGCTATTCCCGTTCACATGACAGAATGTTAAGTTCCCCTGTTATGAAGTCGTGGGTTTGACTCCCGTTAGGGAGGAGGCGAGGGCTTTCCTATAGCATTAAAACTAAGTCACTCTACACTCTCCGCATGATGCGCTCTGCGTGACACTGCAAGATACGAAGTTTATGGTTAACTAATGAAACTGCAATTGTACCTACGAGCTTAGGGCGAGCCCTTCCGAAGGGGAGAGGTAGTGTTACGAATATGCGTAGTGCTACGATGCACACCTTCATATAGTAGAATAGCTGTTAAGTCTCTAAACTTAACATTGTGCCTTTTAGTTAGTTTAGAGAGAGGAAAGCTATTCCCGCTCACATGACAGTGGTGTAGTTGGCCGTGATTCTGCATAGACAGCTATCTTCTTCTTAATGACAGAGAAGCTTAGTGGCCACATTCCTAACTCCCTAAAAGACTTAATAATTATCCCTTTTTAAAATGTCTTCTCTCATATTTTAGAAAGGTCCTATAAGAAAGAGCTTACTATATAATTAATATCCATATTTCTTATAGCCTTTTATACTGCTCTATTATGCTAATGTTTATAAATAGCAAAGACAGAGACATCTAGAGGCTAGAGTATATGTGTAAGATGAGACAGAAATTAATAAGGGTGTATATGATTTACATGCGTAAGCAACGTAAATTTAGGGGTTATATAGGAGACATGAGAATCTATTAAAAGTAGTTTTAGTGTAGTAGTTGCACTTAAATGAGTATACATAATGAAATGTTTTAAATACTTAAGAGTAAGCTCTGAATTTGTATAGCTAAAATCACTAACTGCACTGCTTTCTTCTCCTTATAGGTTCTTATGATACTGACTCTCCATATGGAGTTTCCCTTAAATGATGAGAAATAGAGGTATAGAGAGGCCGGCTGCAGAGATGGTCTTAAGTATGGTTAAAGACTGTTGGTTTTTAGGTGCTTTAATATACATCTACTCTAATTAGCTAGAGCAACTATGGAGAGACTCCTATATAGACATAAATGCACACACCTCTTTAATATGAGAAGGCACAAGCACTTCTTGCCCTAGGGCAATCCTCACCCGGAATCCCACTTCATCAAAATTGAAGATGTCTTCCTTTTGTACCCCTATTTCCTCACAATAGTCCTTGTATTCCTTAAACTAGGATCTCACTTCATCTATATTATGTGCTGACACTCGTATTCTGTCGATTGGTCGTGTTTTGATAGTGTGGAAGTGGTGAGTTTGCGTCTTAATCTAATTTGAGGACCAGCTCTTTAATGGAGTGGGTTTTAGAGGAATCTCTGCCCTTTTAAACTCAGCTATGGCCTTAAAGACCATTGCCTTCGTAGCCCCATACCCTGCCTCATATGACCTTCGAATATTTCGTCGAATTGCCTCATTTTGGGTATCTGAGAGCACCTTGTTGTGGCCTCCATGTTAGGGTGTCACTTTTGAGACTGTCTGCTGTTGGTATTAGAGCTGGCGGGTACGGAGGGTCGATTCATTAACATTGAATATACGGCTCGCAACAACCCCTTTTTCTGTAGGGTTTTGTATAGAGAATTCAATCGCATCTTCTAGACGCTTTTTAGCATCCGGAGTAAGTTTTGGTGGCGTAGCTTCGCCCCTTCTTCTAGCAGCCTTTTCCTTCGGTACCAAGCTCTCAACTGGGCCGTTAAAGGCTACTGCTAAGATTCCTTTGAATTCGCTTGGTTTGCGAACGTACTTTCTGTTGAGTTTCTAGTCTCCGAGTCTATGGCCAGGACCAAATTGAACCGCATCATCATCTACAATGTTACTCTCTTGATATAGCGTAGAGCGTAGATACTTGCGCGAATTCCTAGGCCCATATGCGACTATGACCCGCGTAGACGTGCCGTGCTCCCTCCAAGCAACAATTTTTCCATCCGTCTGAAGCCCAGCATTTTTTCTTGCTTCCTGGGGTGTAAACAGATATTCCTCTTCGGAATCAAGTCATGCAGCCGGATGTCACGATTCCGATTCATTTCGATGACTATGATGTTATGGTGAGCCATTAGATGACTTCAAAAAGGCGGTCAAAAAGGCTGGACTGGAAGGGAAGGTGGTGTATTTAGATAGGAAGGATGAGTATAAGTTCAGGGTCAAGAATGAGTAGATGAAAGCATAATATGTATTTCTTCTTTCATGTTGTAACTGCACTGTGCTTTAACTCCTTCTCCATCTCTCGACTCTCGATTTCCTCCTGATCAAGCTGCACCGCATCTGAACAATCCCATAACAGCTCTTGGGTGTTGTCCGCCCTGTTGATCTCTTGGCTTTGTTGCTCGAGTTGTAGCAATAACGACAACAGGGTATTTGGTCACGAGAGCCGTGAAGAGACACTTCTTACTTTCGTCAAGCTCCTCTGACAGAGTACAAAGCCAACGCAAGGTAGAGCGTCCTACATCGGCCCAAACCAAGAGTTATCATACAACATCCCCTCAATGGGTTCGTCGCCGACCACAAAGCCCGCCAGGGCTATGGGATCCACCATGTTCGCCCAGATCCCGCTTATCGAAGGATCCATCACCCAAGTAGCATCATTCATATTCGATTGCGCGGGACTCGAGAACCCCTGATTTACCTCCACACTCCTGTCCGTCTCAATTCTAGGCACATGAATCTGCAGCGGATATTGCACATGGTGGGTATCCTGGCGCTTATGCCGCTGGGGCTGCTGCACGTAGCTTTTTGCAAATTCCAGTAGTTCCTGGATGAGGTCAAAGCAGCGCCGTGCGACGCGTGCTTCGTCCATAGAGGCTAGAATGTCAAGGGATTTCTGGACATCGGTGAGGAGTTCTTCGGTGGACACGACGCTATAGTCAAGCAGGATCAGATACAAGATGATTGTGGCGGCGTAGATCGTGTAGGTGGTGTTGTAGCGCCACAAACGGAAGTAGTGGCGGTGGAGGTAGGACTCATAGAGGAGGCTGATTGTGCGACGGGCGGCGATGAGGCAGGCTTCGACGTTGGCGCCGAAGTCATGGGACTGTTGAACGGCGGATGCAGCAACGAATGGCCGATGCAGCAGTATTTTGGCATTTTGATATCCTGCAAGACAGATGAATTTGCTGCCATTTACTATGCATAGATGAGGGGCTTACTGAGTTCCAAGACAAGCTTCTGCTTGCTAACCCATTCAGGCTCTTTTAGAGCATTTGAACCAGGACCGAGCCATGAAGGAAGGTTGTTTCTCCATTCTGTAAAGCAGGAATCCAGGTCAAACGCAATCTTCGATTTTTCTAGCATGGATAGATGCTTTGCCTCATGGTATACCTCTTTCGAAGCTCTTAACAGAAGCCCTGCAAATTTAACCATTTCTGGAATGATTGCGACGTGTTTTGCTTCAGTGCTGGTCTTAGCAGAGTATGATGTGCCCTTAAAAATGCCCACAGGGTCAATTTATGCGCTATCAGATAGACTCGAATTGGAATAGCATACATTGATCTCCGGGAAGGAAATACCATAGCTTGATGGTTTCATCAGACTGCTCATTCGCCCAGAGGAACAGCACATATCACTTTGAACATACTTGTCAGCAGTGAAAAACAAAAAAAATCTATATGGCATCATCTTACACTTCTTGCGAATAGATTGCCCTATATGAGGCGTAAACTAGTCAGTACTGCTTGACGCAAGGAGGTTTGGTATTCGGATAATGTTGTTAGGATCACAATATACTGACCACCAGGTTTTTCTCGCGGAGTTTCGCCATTCAACGGATTGAGGCATTGACGCATCTGGTAATCCTATGGCAAGTGCCGTACGTACAGCCATCCCACTGTACATATAACAAGCATGAGGCTTCAAGGCATTTTGCCAATACAGTGACTGCCGCCGCGATACTCGAATCAGTAAGTTCTCGTCCGAGAGAGCTGAGCTAAGTGATGACTTACCATTAAGATCAGTGTTTGGGCGCTTTCCAAAGAGCAGACTTCGAAGCAATCCCCAAGTAACCTTTTTGATCTATCGAGAAAAATCCTCGAAAGCTGGATAGACGAGGTAGCGCTTGACATGTCACTATGACTAGCACTGAGATCATGCTCTAGCTGCTTCTTGTGGCCCATAAATGTGTCCTGACTTCCTATGAGTGCACCAACAGCCAGGATAACGTTATAAAGTGCGAGGAAATGTAGGTCGCCTCGGGCCAATTCCGTCAAAGGCCATCGTGACCAGATCGTTGTTTCGCACCTTGCCTCAAACTGAGATTGGGACAAAAAAGGGTGAATATAATACAAATTGGCGAAGAAGAGTCTCAAATATTCCTTCTCTATTGCCAACTCGCTACGACTTCGTCCAAAATTATCGCTTGCTTGATTAGTCGGGAAAGTCCCTCTCCTGAAAGGATGAGCGGGGGCAACTCGTTCTGTCTTGTTTGCCAACCTAGCCGTGGGAAGATCATCCGTAATCGCGAATTCATTTGAATCTGCATCTCTATTTTCGAGGCGACTGCGTACAGAGGCAGAAGTGTCTGCTCGAGCCTTTTCTTTATGCGTGACAACAAGGAGCTCCGGATTTGGTTCACTGACTGATGTTTCATCATCATAGAGCAAATTGACGATAGACAACCTATCAGTTCCTAATGGAATTTTCCCAGTCGTCTGATTCTCTCCCGCTGGACGATACGAATCGAGTCCGAAGTTACGCAAAGGTACTTCTTGGGTAGCCGCAGCAGTTGTTGATATTTGTGACTGTTGAGACAGCTCGGAATTCCCACCGGCAGACAGCTTTGAGCGTGCATGAGCAAACAGTTGTCCGAGAAGTGCGAAGTTTGACGAGCGCCCATAATACTCTCTACCCGTCGTGTGCTCATTGACATCGCGTAAACGCTCGCTCTCTTGCTGATTTTTGCGGGAGACGGTTTCAAGGTCCTCTACACTAGAGTCAGAACGTCCAGACATGCTCCACCATAACACGGCCAAACCTCCGGAATTTGAGAGGGCCTTACCATCTTGCTGATCTTCTCTGTCTTGAAGTAAGATATACGATACAGGTGGCGTGTTCCCTTGATAGAATATCCTTTCACCTGGTTCTGCTGTGCCAAAGCTTGGTGACTTAGACAAAAGACTACTGACTCTTGGAGCTCCCGATACTTCTGGTAGAACCGCCGAATCTGTCGTTTCTGAGTCCATTGCAAGCGCGGCTCCCTGACCATGGCTTCGATTCGTACCATGGGTTGATTGTCTGCCTCGATTCTTCTTCTCGTAGACGCAAGTCCAGCCATGGGCTACGCATCTCTCAGCACGACACTCAATTTCTTGACAAAAGAGAATTTCGAACGCGGATACACGACCCGACGACCCTACCTTGGTCGCTAAGCCGCGCCTAGAAGCTGGAAAAGAATTCTCTACATACATTCACAATTTTTACATGGTACAGTAAGACCACACTATAGTGAACGAGCAGATTAGTTCACAATCCTGATTCTTTAAGGGATTCGCATCATAGAAACCGGTCAGGCGTACCTTTGCTTTTTTGATTTTGCACATTTGGCATGCTTGCGAAACACGTGCCCGGGAACGACGATTCTCTGGAAAAGCTGTTTAGGCCGTCAGTCTGATGGCACTGCTGAGAAATGGCAAAGGAATGAGCGTTATTACAGGCAGAGGTGGTCTCCATTGTGCTCAGCAGCGAGACGCGGGGTAGTGCCACAGGTTCTGATAGGGCCGCTGGTCACATCAAGTCCTTTCGCTGGTGGGTGATGGGCGTTAACAGCAAAAGGATAGCTAAAATGCGACGAGTAGATTAATGAGCAGGCGTATTTCAACCTTTGATGCAAAGGAATCGATGTGGAAATTTGTTATCCTCGAACTGGTGGGAGGGAACTGTGGAGGTGGCAGTGTCGCAGCGAAACGCGGGGCCGTCGGTTCTTGGCGTGCCTAAGAATGCGCCAAAGGTAAGTGCTGAAAGACCAGGCAAAAATCTCTTGGTAGTCGTCTCCTCTGACCACGTGACTGCATCAGATATTCTAATGTGCATAGGAAGACGATTCCTCCCTAGTTGGGCTACGCAGTAGAGGTGGAAACAAAAGCAATACTGTGTCGGCAACCACGGCAAAGTAAGGCAGATAACTCGAAACCAAAAGCATTGAAGGCAATGCTGAATAAATAAGGTAGTTTGTGCGCAGAAGTGGTCACGTGGGTGCAGCTGGAAGCTGAACTTGCAAAACTCCGGAATTCCTCTGGAATTCAAGTTCTCGACGACGAGAATTCTCACGATCGCGCAGCGCAAAATTTGGCATAAATGGACGATTAATCCGTCAACCTCGTCTTCACCATCAGCTTCACGACAGTGAAGACCACGCGCACAACGTCAATCATCCCGACCCTCCCCCCCCACCTCCTTGTTGAGATTGAAAGTTGCGGTGCAACCTGCGCATTGTATAAAATTGAATTGATTAAATGAAACTATCTAGGCTATGAAGCTCTATTTGTATTCAATAGAGCGTTTGCTATTAAGTTTGCTAGAGAGTGTGTGTTGAACTTTGGGCATTTCGTCCATCCGTTACCCCTATTCAGGGGGCCTGGGTCACGTGCCCGCGCGCATAAGACGAGATGAAGATCCTAAAAACAGTCTTCACCAAATGCCAAGACCAGTAGTCGCCCTATTCAATGGGCATATATATATATATTACTAGACTATATAGATTAATAAGACATGCTTTTATCAATTGATCTTCCGTGCCACCATACTATTCAGTATAGTGTTCAACAGTGTTTGTGTTTGCTAACACAATGTTTGCTTTGAGTTTGCTAACAAGTGTTTTGCTTGATGCATGAGAATTCTTATGCACCATTCTCCAAATCCGGGGGCTGGCCCGGGGTCACTATTCAACAACCCCGTCCCCTCGCTGAGGTGCACTCTCGTCACCACGCCACCTCGCCACCAAGCACAACCTCACCGCCGCAAGGCACGCAACCGGCGCGCCCTCTCCGTCGTGCCCACGCGCCAACCAACCCCAGTGCCGTTCCCCTTCCCTTCTTTCCTTCTCCCTTATCTCGGCCCGACCACGACCTCTGTGACGCCGCTTCCCACTACCCGCAGCCGCCATCCGACAGCGCGCCGACCGCCACCTCGCCGGCCACCGCAGTCTCCTGGGCCTGCATGCCCTCAAACTGCTTGCATACATCGACAACGGCCAGCACGCCCCGCAAAACTGCCCGGCCGGCCCGCATGGCCCTCGAACAACTGCGCGGTCCTTCGCCGCCTCGAGCCAGCAAGCCTTAAAACTGTTGAACCGAATCCAATGAATGCGCTTGAATTGAATTAATGAAACTATCTAACCTATGGAGCTCTATTTGAATACAAATAGAGTGTTTGCTACTAAGTTTGCTAAAGATGTTTGTGTTTGCTAAATGAATGTTTGCTTTCGAGGATGCATGAGAATTCTCATGCATCTGTCCTAAAAAGTCATTCGCCGGGGCGAGTCATCCGGCCCGAGCCCCGGACCCTATTCAACAAAAACTGCAGCGACATGGCGCCCTTCGCGCCCTCTGTCCGCACACCACGTCTGGTTCGCCGTCCTGGGCGTTCCTGGAATCCAGCGATCGCCAAGGGAAGGGATTGCGGCTAGCTAGGCACCACCCCCCACTAGTTCGGAAGCCCGCTGGGCGGAGGTCATCTCGGATACAAAGAGACTGGCCTGGGTATACTATCCCCCAGGCGCAGATGTTGGCTCTCTGAGGATTGCCGCTGAGCGGACCCCCACCACGATGGGTATCGCTGCACGCGAAGGCTCACCGCCACCATCGAGGTGAGCACGAACCTGGACCCCGATCAGAACCCCTGGACCAAACCCGCCGGTGAGCCGCCCACACGAGAGCCCCTCGCAAACGGGTCGACGTCCTTAGAAGGAGCCCTTTCCCCGCCCGGCTCATCGCGTACCTGGCGTTCCCCCCACTCCCCACGCAACGATGCCCCCCCGCGCCAACAACTCGCAGCCTCCGCCGCCCGCCATGGCCGAACCAATGTTCACTAAGGAACAGCAGGCCCAGCTTTTCACGCTCCGCCTCGCGCACGACCAAGCCCTCCTCACCGCCGCCCGGGACGCGAATGAGCACTCAGCTCAGCTCCGCGCCCTCGAGATCCAAGAGATCAACGAGCGACGAGCATGGACGCAGGGCCCCCAGTCCCCCAAGCAAGCCAACGAGGCCACCGTCGGTGAAATCCCCCCCGCCGCTCTGGCGGCTTTCAAACCGTTTTCTGTCGAAGGGAATTCAGTTCTGTTGAATGTACATCACAGACCAATAGCTGTGTTTGCATCGTATGATTCTCTCTGTTTGTAGAACATGAGAGAATCTTCACGGGAGGAAAAAAAGGCTTAATGCATGATGAGGGTTCTCGGACCCTCATGTAAACGCAAGAGATCATGCAAACGGCGCACTGGATACAAATAGAGATCCATAGTCTAGATAATTCTAATAGAATCATGCTTTCTCAACTCTATTTACCGCTGCCCACAAGTATTATCATCTTGTGATTCAACAAGTTCTCACATTCAGGTTTCGCTTCATGCATCTGCCTTCAGAGCAGAGTATTCACCTGCCTTCCAGTTCAATAGCCGACTGGTGCCTATTCAGGCGAGGGCATATAAAATACTTGTAGATTCATAGTTAGTTAATTCTATTCTACATGCTTTTATTACTTTTGCTTCGGTGCCCACAGTGTCCATCGATACTGTGTTCAACATTTTCCCGCCTCCCAGAGAAACAACTCCTAGCGATATGGGAGATGAAATTCAACCCCCTAGACCTTTACCGCCTCGGCTCCGCCCAATTCCTATCCAATCGGTCATCGACGGCACCTTCACAGCCACGAAGGTTACGGCCCAGTTCAAGGACTATGGCACGACCGTGACGACTTGGTCCCGTGCTTTCATTACTTACGTTAAAGTCATGATGCATTTCTTTGGCGCGAAACATCCCTCCCTCCATTTCGAAATGGTTACCTTCTGGGAGAAGATTGAAGACCTCGCCCAGCTATACAACTGGGCAACGGCTATACTGCGCCCGAATGTGTCGCCCGATTTCCCCGTCTTCAACCCCTCCTCCCCGCCACTCCGGAACTCCCCCTCCCCCTTCGTGCCCTGCGCTTGGCAACGGATCCTGCACGATTACCCGGGCCCTCTCCCTTCTCTCCTGGCCGGTATCCTCGAGTTCGAGATCCTCGTCGGCTATTGCCGCTCAGAGGCGACTATCGAGTCCCAAAACCTAACGACAGCAATGCTAGACGAAGCCGCCATGTCCCAGAAACTAGAGTCGGACCTCGCCCTCGGCCGCGTCGAGGTGGCTGTACGCCGCGACCCCTTCATCTCCTCACCCCTCGGCTTCGTCACGAAGGCATCTGGGGGATTCCGGCGCATCCACCACCTCTCTCACCCTTACGCCCAGTCGGTCAATGCGAACATTGACAAAGCCGTCGGCCACCTCGTGTACATGACGGTACGCGAGATCCTCGACCTTGTCATCATTGCTGGCCGGGGCTCCGTCATCATGAAACGGGACATGCGCGATGCCTTTCGCAATATCCCCGTCGCCCTGGAAAACCGTTGGCTCCTCGGCTTTCACTGGCAAGGCGCCTCGTACCAAGAGTGATGCCTGCCCTTCGGCCTCACCGCGGCCCCCTTCCTCTTTAATCTCTTCGCCGAAGGATTCCACTGGATACTCGCCTCGTGGCTCGGCTGCGCTCACGTCCGCCACTTCCTCGACGACATGATCGCTGTCTTCCCCCCAGCTACGCAACTCCTGCGGACATCGCCGCTTCTGCCGCTTCGTACGTCCAACTCACGGACATCCTTGGCATTACCCGGAACGAAAACAAGGACGGCCAAGGCACCGCCGTCACGGTCCTTGGTTACGAAACAGACACTGTCCAATTCGTGATGCGGCTCAACACGGAGAAGCTCGACAAAGCCCGGCGCCTCGTGGCATCGGCCCTCGCGGACAGCTCTATGAGCCTCTCTGCGGCCGAACAGCTCGCGGGCTTCCTCTGCTTCTGCGCCCCGGCCATCCAACTTGACTGGGTGTTCCTCCGTCACGTCTGGTCCTTCGTCGCCTCCTTCCCTTCCCGCCTCTCGAGGGCCTTCCGACGCCGCATCCCGGCGGCCTTAACCGCCGACCTTACATGGTGGGACACCTTGCTGCCCTTGGCGAACGGCATGCGTTTCTTCGACGACGGCAAACGTCCCCGTTTTCACTTATGGACGGACGCCTCTGGCTACGGCATCGGCGGTTTCTGGTACCATGGTGGTATTCGGAATTGGCGCCCATACGCAAGAACGCTTCCTCCTGAGCACGCCTTTGCCGAATACACCCTCGCCCTCCCGACTGGCAAACTCCCCGACATCAACGTGTTCGAGGTTGCCGCTGTCAAGGCGGCCCTCCACCGCTTCGCCCACATATGGGCTCACGGCACCCTTGTCCGTCTGCACCGACAATGCCATGACGAAAGCGGGCCTCGACCACCAAACCCTTCGAGGAAGGGCGAATGCACCTCTCCGCAGCCTCCTCATCACGGCTGCCGCCCACGACGTCCAACTCGAGCCGCATTGGATCCCCGGCGTCACAAACGCCTTAGCAGACGCCTTGTCCCGCTTTGATAACGGCGCGATCGCTAACTTGTGCCCACACTGGCAGGACCCCTTCCTTTCCCTCCGCCGCCCACAAACTGGCGCCTCGACATCGGCCCCATCACGAACTCCGTCGCAAACTTCCTTTGGTGCGGACTTAGCCACGACACCCGCATCACTTACACCACGGCCGTCCTGTCATACGAGTACTTTTGTACGACTAACGCCGTCACCGCTTGGCAAGCCCAAGCCACTGTCCTAGCGGAGTGGGCAAACACGATCGAGAACTACCTCTCGGCGTTACGATCTGTCCACATTGACCGCCGCCTCCCAACTACCCTTTTTGAAGGCGAGTGGTTAAAACGCTTGCTTGCAGGGATCCGCCACTGCAAACCCCCTGCGACGAAGAAGCAGGCCGCGCCTCTCACCATCGAGTTACTTCGAGCTCTTCCTGAGCCTTCCCCCGTATCACTACTCTGTCCTACTCGTCGACGATCGACGACTTAAACATGAACGCCGCCTCAATCGTGGGGTTCTCGGGTTTCCTTCGTTCCGGGGAATTTAGGTACGCTGCCTCAGACCAGCCAGCATCCGCTGCATCCAGGCGACTCATTTGTTACGTTCCGATATTACCTTTGGCGACGGCGACGAACACGCCATCCTCACGCTTAAGCGGAGCAAAACGGACCTCCTCCACCACGGAGTCGAAATCATACTCGCAGCCACCGGCACCACCCTCTGCCCAGTTACAGCCCTCCGCCGGTTATTCGCAGAGGACCTGCAACCGCTCTGTGCCCCCCTCTTTCGGTTCGCCACCAGTGCCTTCACCTACGAACGTCTCGTCCTCGAACTCCGCGAACGCCTCGCAGCTCGAGGCGTTAAACACACCGCATCATTCACAGGGCATAGCTTCCGCCGTGGCGCCGCTCAAACAGCATCAGATAAGGGCAGGTTAGACAGCGACATCCAGAAACTTGGGCGCTGGTCGTCCGAGGCTTTCCGCCTTTACTTTACTATTTCTAAACCCCAACGCTATGGGCTAAGCCTCCGTTTCTTCACCGGCTGCTCACCCCTATTAGCGTAAGCCCTTCCCCCGTACACCATACTCTACATCTGGCCACAGCTACAAATGGCAGACCCATTTTGGTACTCGGAAGAGCGAAGCGTTGTTTCGCCGTTCTGCGAGCGCCTCGCTAGTCCTAGGTAGCCAATAAGGGCGCACTGTGCCTGGCAAAATGCAAGAAGGAATTCATAAATTCCGGTTCACCCTGTGCGAGGAGTGACAGCACAAATCGAAAAATATGTATCATTCGCCTATCCAATTGCAATGCTAATTAATCAGTTGATACAGTCATATGCGTTGTTCCCTTATGCACTCCCATTTGTATTTCCCACGCGCACAAGACACTCATCCAGATATCTCGTAAGCCCCTCACCATCTTCGATTGCGCATATGATTCCCACATAGCCATCCGGCCTAACCACAACGACGGCTCCCCTTGTTGCGTCTACGCCGTACTTGTTATACACCTCCTCAGTGGCACCAAAAGTTCTCATCTCCGCATCCCGTTTCACGCAACTGGGAAGGTCAACCCATTCGAATCGATTCTCACGCGGAGGATACAGGATGAGAAGCTCTAATACTCCTGCAGGGTATTGAGGGATGATGGAGGCGCATAATCGAACGAGGCAATTTGCTGATCTGCCTCCAGTACATGTGAGGTCTCTCGCTGTGAAGACAAGGATGCGGTATCGTCCGATCGATGAGAGTTCTAGCATTTCGTTAGTTGCTATGGAAAGAACTGTAAAAGAATTGATGTCTTTGCACTTACCATCTTGGAGATGTCGGGGATTAGCATCCGCATATCTCGTCACTACGCTGTCGTTGACTCGTCTTCCAGCCTTCAACGTGCCTCCCAAATAATCTGTACCTGCTATCAAAGTTTCCCCGGCCTCAGTCATGCAGGAGCTCCTCACCAGTCGACTTTCTGGGTACTCAATACCACAGCCACTTGTGAAGCCGCTTCCATCCAGGAATATCTTGAGAAAGTCATCGTGTGTCAAACCTCCGGCATCTGTAGCCTCCAATTCAGAAATCTGGCCAGAGAACATAGAGGAAAACTTGGTGTCAAAATCAATGAGCTGTCTGGCTATGGTTAAGCGTTCTTCGCCGAATGTGGAGAGAATCGGATTAGATTGCTTCGCCGTCTTTGGCGAGAGCCCGTTGATGTCGTGTACGAGCTTCCATGACAGATTATACGAGTCCATCATAGAGACGTTCATACCTTGACCGGCTTTTGGACTGTGTGTATGGCAAGCTTACATAGTATTAGCAAAAGCGTTTGATTTGAATTTTTCGCATCTGCAGCTTACCATCGCCGACAATGAATACTCGCTCAATACCCTCAGAATCTTTCATGGTAAATTCTGGTGTCATTCGCTGACCAATTTGGTACGCAGCAAACCAATCTGGTTCAGTTCCTGCCTTTAAACCAATCTTGTATGGGTACATGACTTTCTCGGCCTGCGACAGAATAGACTGATAGGTTATAGCTGAACGACGTTGTTTCGAGCTGACCTTGTAAGCATTTTCGGCTTCTAAATTCTCATTGACGTCTGTGGGTATCTCTTGCTTGATTTGTACATAAAGACGAGTGAGATACTCGCCAGTGGGTATCCTCTCTCTCGGGATGACCATAATAGAGCCTGCATCGGAATGGATTGCGCAACGTTTTCGAATGTCGGGAAAGTCCGTGTCGGAAACGAAGTCTAATACTCCCCAAATATGGTCTGTTGTCTCGCCCTCAAGTTTCAAGCCCATACTTTTACGGACGCGCGAATGTGCACCATCTGCTCCGACCAGATATTTAGCTCGGACAGTCCGCCTCGCTGCGTTGGAATCTTTTATTGCACCATCTGTCAGAGAACTAAGCGTGATCTTGACGGGGTACTCTGGATCAGAAGCCGCATCTATTTCAAAATGCTCAAAGTCGGTAGAGCGTACAATTCCCCTTTTCGAGTATCGGCAAATGTTCTCATCTAAGATACGCTCAATGCGCCCTTGGTGAATGGTGATTTCATGCTTGAATCTTGCATCAACCACAACGTCTGGCACAAACGAAGTCCGCTCGATGCCTCTGCTACCAGATTCGGTTTCTTTGGCACCGTCGGCCGAATTGCTTTTGGGATTCCAAAAAGCCACCTCTGTCATGTGACAGCTCTCTGTCAAAATTTCGTGTGCGAGATTGAGACTTTGAAAGACCTCGAGTGTGCGCGGTTGGAGACCATCGGCTTGACCAGCTTTTAGAGTTCTAGGTTTGGAATCGAAGCAGATCATAGACTCGTCAGACAGTCCATAACGGGCGAGTAAAGTAGTGAGAAACAGGCCCGCTGGTCCTGCCTAGGGGTTTATTGCGTCAGTCGAGCTGCCGCGATACATCCTTAACTTTGGACTCACTCCGATCACAACAACTTCGTATCGTTCTGCCTCATTGGCTGCATATTTTGTCAACGGCGGGGTCAGCCGAGGAAGTGGAGGTGCAAAGGAAGGCAAAATGCGAAGATCGCGCCATGAGCTTGATGTCTCAGTGAAGACTGGCATTATAGGATTTTGCAGAGTCCGATGGGATGGTTACATACAATATGAGAAGAGTAAAGCCACCAGAAGGTTATATGTCAAAAATATAAATAAGAAATATAAATAAGAAATATAAATAAGTGTAGAGGTCGATGAGATTTGTAACAGCTTCCATGCGCCGCGCGCTTTGTCATGGATGATCTGTGAATTCGGAGACGCCCAGTTTCCCGGAAAGTTGCAAGGCAGATCCCCGGGAAACTGAGGGGTCGATCAACCATGGCCCGCCGGATATGTGCTTTATGTAAGTGTGCAGGCAGAGGCTGCGGCCAGGCCAGGCCAGGCCAGGCCGTCCTTTTTGTCAAGTTTTTCCTATGCAACCGTACTCCCGTGGTTGCCTCTTCGGCATCTGCATCTTTCGCATTTTGTGGCTCATTTTTGGCCGGGTGGCTGGTGGCGGGTGGCGGCGGGTGGTTGGTGGCAGCAAGGAAAGTCCAGCCCAGCGACATTGGAGATACAGGGAGGGCTTCAACCGCCCGGCACGGGGTGCCTAACGCTGCCGAGAGTCAATTCCACAACAAATTAGACGATTGGATGGATGCCTTCCGATCGGCAGGCACAAATACGGCAATGATTCTTATTTGATAGACTGTGATTATGGCTATGGCTTGTAGCATGCTGCGTCGATTAGTGTTAGTGAGTGCACTCTTCTCCTCGCCTCCACACTAGCCGGCCATCCGGATAAACCCCGTGTGTTCGCGGCAAGCCATCTAAACATCTCCCAGCTAGCCGAGCCCCCGCATTAACCATCGTAAGTGTCGTGTGGGGAACCCATGCCTCCAAGATCTCTTAAGAGCAAAAAACCCATTCCTCCTCGTTCTTCGACTCATCCTTGTAAACGCATCTGAGTGAATCCCAATCCGCACATTAATACAGCCATTCCCACCTCCCTACACACCCCTCACATAGTTGATAATCACTCTCATCACATGCAACAATCTCAATACTCTGGTCGCATTCTTGCCAAAGCAAAAGCATCTTGTCAAAGTATAGCACGTTGTGCATTGTGGAGGCAAGCAGTCTAGTCCGTAGACACTAGCCCGTCATGGAGATGAATTACAGTGAAAAGGTATCGCAGCATCCATCACTTTTCAAATGAAGCGTTGAACTCGCTTACTGATGAATTGTGATCTAAAGACTCTTCATGAGCTTGAGAATGAGCTCCATGTCGAATTGCTTCCCGGCACCGAGCTTATGACAGATGTGGGCTCTCATCATTTCGTAAAGGCGGCCGGCTCTTCTAGTCGGGTTCTTGTTCCTCAACCTTCTGACGACCCGCACGATCCCTTAGTTGGTTCCACCTGCCTTTGGTTAAATCACAGTCCAAACACTTATCCAAGCTTCGGCTTAATAGAACTGGTCGCTTCCATGGAAGGTTGTCACTTTGGCAAACGCCCTGCTTTCTACTTTTGCACAAGGATTTGGTCCATTGGCCCTCGCTCCTATGTTCGGGGATTACATTGTGGATTTCGGATCAAACTTGACTGATGTCGTTCAATTTGTTGGTGTCTGTATTCTTGTTCTCGGATTCAGCAACCTGTTTTGGTAGGCATTGACTTCCGCTTCTGCGACCATGCTGACTTTGTCCTCCTAGGGTTCCAATAAGCTCTCGATATGGGAGACGGCCAGTCTACGTCGCCTCAGGGCTTGTTTGTCTCGCGAGCATGATCTGGAGAGCAGAAGCCAAGACATATGGAAGTTTCATGGGTGCTTGCGCGTAAGTTCACTCATCTAGGTTTCCCAAGCGATATTGACGAAGCCCTAGTGTCAACGGTTTTGGTGCCGGCCCAGCAGAGACTATCGCGCCAACAGTGATTGCAGACATTTTTTTCCTGCATGACCGTGGGACCTACAATACCCTCTACTTCCTTATCTATTTTGGGTCTCTCATGGTGAGCCATCTACTCAGGCCCCTACAAGTTTAGGGCTCATAAATATTAGGTTGGTCCTATTGTTGCCGGAGCCATGGCAGCTCAGATTGGGTGGCGCAGCTTCTGGTGGCTTAACGTCGGTCTGTTCGGACTGTGCATCATAACAACTGCTGTGTCATTCCCAGAGACCAAATGGCACCGCCTCCATCCGTCCGAACTCGACCAAACAAAAGCATCTAATGACGATATTCCCGCCGTTAAATCTACCACAGGTACTCCCAAAGATAATGAGGACGGGATCTCTACAGCGGTAACTCATGAATATCAACCAGCATACCCAGGTCTTCAAGCCTCGGAGACCGCCCAGAGAGACCCTTATCTCGGAAAGGGGTCTCCTTCAAAGACACAATGGAGACTCTGGCAACCAGCTGATACTCATGCCAGCCTCTGGACTGAGATCTCCACTCCCTGGAAGCTATTCGCTCTTCCTATTGTCGAGTTTGCTAGCTTCGTTGTCTCGTGGAGCGCCAGTTGCTTTCTGACCGTCAATTTGACGCAGTCGCAAAACTTTGCGGCTCCACCATATAACTACAGCAGTACTACAATAGGTATGCGACACTCTTTTCTAACGTGACCTTTCACGGACCTTAACTACTCTGTACAGGATTTTTCAATTTCGCAATGCTCATTGGCGCTATTATCGGCCTGGTTACTGCCGGTCCATTGTCAGACTGGGCCTCCATGAAGTTGACGACACAAAATCGCGGTATTCGTGAGCCTGAAATGCGTTTGATCGCCATGATACCTTATGTATTTATTATGATCATTGGCAACGTGATTACTGCTGTTGGATATGAAAAGTCCTGGTCTTGGCAGGTATGGAGCTCTCACATCGAACCACTCAGGCTTCTCGTAGTCCTCAAATACTCCTTTTGAAGTCATGACTAACAAGACCCTCAGATAATCGTCATAATCGGTTACACCTGCGCAGGAATCCAGGTAACCGCGCTGCCTGCCATCGCGTCAACCTATGCCGTTGACTCCTACAAACCAGTCGCTGGCGCGATTTTCGTCTCCATCACCATCAATAAGAACCTCTGGGGTTATGGCTTCAGCAAGTTTATCACGCCTTGGATTATCGAGTCTAGTTATATCTCTCCGATTATGACAAACATGGCCCTGACGACTTTGTGGTGCTCGTTTGGCATTCTGTTTTGGTATAAAGGGAAGACATTTCGGAGGTGGTCAAAGAATTATAAGATCCATAGCCAGTAGGGATCTATTGTATGATCTACGAACCTTCGAAATCTCCTCCAATTGGGCGAATTGCAAAGGAAAGATGTTTTGTTTTTGGCTACTATGTCGTCCAAGTCAACAAACTGTATTTGTCTATATAAGTGGATTCTCATATACAATGCCCTAGCTCGTTACTCTAATAATGTGATACATTATTTCTAGTTCAACAGTCGTTGGGATCATTGCTAGGCTGAGGGATGAGGATTGTACGACCATCAGGGCTGGTCTTGAGATGGCGGGTGTCGGCATGGCCGAGCTCAGGGTTAAGAACGTAGCCCTCAAGCTCACCGAGCTTATCTAGGTCAACGAGCGTTTCAACATGGTCGGTCACGTTGTCATCTGCACTGTGGGCGAAGTGTTTTCCGTCGTAGGACATCACGAGGATGTAGGGAAACTATAGAAGGAGTATATAACACTTGATCACTGTGTAACTGTGTAAGCATCATGGATCGACCGAGATCTACTTAAGGCTCCATAGCCGGCGAGTTGTCAATCTTCGTCCCGGCCTGTCCCATATTGATTCTCCGCACTACCTTGCATCCGACTTCCGCTTTGAAGGTGCGGGGTAAGCTTCCGGCGGTGACGTCTCGCCAGCCCAGTACATCCGGATAATTATGGGGATATGCACGGATTTCTGTCAGTCCTCTACTGTGGTGCGTGTGGTAAGGTTAAACGTCCATTGAGAAGCGTGGCTCGGGATTGCTGAAGCTGCCGTTCACTTAAATTCTTCCTATCCCTATCGCGTCTTCACCAATAGTCAGACAACCCGTGTGTGATCCTAAACTCAAGCTGAGAAATTTATAATGTTAGTCGTATTAAGCGTCTTCATTATTTTCTTCTATCTCGTCGTAAACCAGACCGCTAGTTCCATCCCTCTGCATCCTGCGGACATATCACCGCCTTGACTTCTTTGCCCGCTCCAACATCCTCCAACGCTTTTTGTGCATCCCTCAACTTATACTTATGCGTAACACACTCCACCAGCGGAAAACGCTTCCAAACCTGCCCCACCAGCTTCGTAGCCCTATAATACTGCGCTGGACTTGCATACACACTCCCGACAATCTTCAGCGCATTTTGAACGATCTGAAATGGTGAAAGCGTGACATTACTTGCTCCGGCCCATGTTCCAACTAGCAAGTACTGTCCACTTCGGCAGAGGAGGTTGATACCTTCCTCGAAGGCGGATGCATTGCCACTGCATTCGATTACGAGGTTGATGCCCCGGGCGCCAACGGTTGTCGCAATGTAAGCTGCGCGAGAATCTTTGGTTTTGAATTCCTCTTTTTGGAAGTCAACTAGGATTGTGGCGCCGAAGTCTAGAGCACGTTTTAGGCGTGATTCATTTCCCTCAATACAAACGATGTTTTCAGCCCCTGCGAGACTTGCAAGCATGATTGCGGCCAAGCCAACGGGGCCGGCGCCCTGGACGACGACATTAGAGCCCCACGTTATACCGCCTAGATTTTCAACTGCCTGTAGCATCGTCGGGAGGGCGCAGCCAAGGGCGATGTACGCGTCGAGTGGGACTTCTGGGTCGACTTTGTAGAAAGAGTTATTTAGAAGCAGAGTCGCAACTTCTGTATAACTTGCCCAGACGTGTTCTCCCTTCGCAGGTGACCAAAATCTGCCATGAATACAAGCTGTGAAGTCTTCCGTTACAGTGCAATCGAAGCATGCGTTGCAGGGCCGCATAGGGTTCCAGTAGACCACATCACCGACTGCGATGGGTTGGCCGGCGTGGTCGGTTGTTACGCCTTCTCCAAGCTCGATCACTCGTCCCAAACCTTCGTGTCCGAGCACCACTGCTTGCTTAAACTCGAAGTCGCCGTTCCATAAGTGAGGATCGGTGCCACAAACACCTGCTCGCAGAACCTTGATATTGATGCATCCGGGACCCGGGAGAGGGACATCACGAGTCCAGATCTCAATCGGTTTCCGCGCGCCGGTGAGGACTGCTGATTTGGCTTTGAGTTCGCGTGACATGTTTGCGTGTTTTTCTTTTCAAAGGGTTTGTCTTTCTTTCGTTTGATCTTGCTTATACTGAATTTATAATAAGCGTATGGTGCTTCGCTTCGTAGTTCAATGTTGATCATTTATCGGGAGGTGCAACATCTAGAGCGAACCCCCGGAAACAAACATTGGGTAACCTGAAGGACTACTGTATGGACGGAACTTCACTTCACTTCGGAAGACCCGCTTGGTGTGGGTTTGCGGGGAAGGGATTCCTGGGGTTGATTACCCCGCGCGGCGGATTCACGATAGATGATACGTCCCAAAACCTGGGAATGGACTGCCCCATTATGTTTTTCAATGGATGGTCCGGCACGAAGACTGCTTTGCGAGCAGGAGCAACAGCCATTGGCGGTGCATGACTTACCCCGGATACTTGGCCAAATCAGCAGCGACCCGTCTCCGCGGCATGGACGCATATACACACGATGCCTCGTAGATTCTCAAGATTTCGAGCATACTCCAATCACATAATCGTTGGATCCAACTGGTCACATATCGCTTCCTCCAACTGGTCGCTTCGCTCCGAGTTGGATCCAACGATTATTGTTAATTTAGTTCTTGCCACTACTATTGACCCAGACAGCTTTGGTGGATACCAATGCGGATACCACCACTGATTCGTGGTACCTCGGAAGCTTAGATATTTATATATACCGTGAACCTCAACCGTTTAAGGTACACAAACATATGAAGTACATTTTTTACGATCAGCATCACCCCTCCTGCTCCTCCTCAAGATATCTTTCAGTCTGTGCATCACAAATTAGTCTAGGGACCACTTCCAGCATGTCTGCACCCGCAAAGCTCAAGGTCCCTAATAGCCCAGTCACGCACCGCAACCCAGGTGATCCTCATGTCCTCCCACCAAACACCACCTCCGCCCAATTTGCAGAATTCATCAGACGCGTAACGTCCGTTGTCGGCTCTGAAAATATCTTTATTCTCGAAAACGAACAACAACTCAAGGATGGTACCTACAAGGAGCCAAACAAGACCCATGACATGCACGCAGTACTCGACAGAGACTATTTTGTCTGCTCAGCATGCGTATCTCCACGAAATGTTCCAGATGTCCAGACTATGATGAGGTTTGCCAATGAGTTTGATATTCCGGTTTGGCCATTCTCCATCGGAAGAAATACGGGATATGGAGGTGCAGCGCCAAGAGTACCAGGAAGTGTTTCCTTAGATTTGGGAAAACATATGAACAGAATCCTAGAAGTAAATACCGATGATGCGTATGCTGTTGTTGAGCCGGGTGTTACATATTTTGGCCTCCACAAGTACATGGAGAAGAGAGGGTTGAGAGAGAAGGTTTGGATGGATGTAAGTGTTCGTGCTGTGTTTCATGTGTGCTTTTTACTGATTGAGACGACCAGGTCCCTGATTTAGGTGGTGGTTCGATTATTGGAAACACCATTGAGCGTGGTGTTGGATACAGTCCATATGGAGGTGTGTTGTCCTCATCTTCCAAACTCCTGAGGATCAGTGCCCATGCTAACTTGGAAGACCACTGGATGATGCACTGCGGTCTCGAAGTTATTCTTCCAAATGGAGATCTGGTCCGAACGGGTATGGGGGCCATGCCGGACAGAGATAATGGCCACAAGGATGGCTTGAGACCAGATGAACAGCCAGGCAACAAAGCATGGCATCTTTTCAACTATGGATTTGGCCCATACAACGATGGTATCTTCAGTCAAGGCAGCGTCGGAATTGTCGTCAAGATGGGAATCTGGCTCATGCCTAACCCAGGCGGATACCAATCCTATATGATCACTCTGCCCCGCGACGAGGATCTTCACCAGTGTATGGAGATCATCCGTCCTCTTCGTGTCTCGATGGTATTGCAGAACGTCCCAACACTTAGGTCCACTCTTATGGATGCAGCGGTGTATAACCCTAAGGCGCATTATACCAAGTCCGATAAACCCCTCTCGTCTGCTGAACTCGATCAAATTGCGAAGGATCTTAATATCGGCCGCTGGAACTTTTACGGTGCTCTTTACGGGCCAGAACCTATCCGAAAAGCTCTCTGGGCTGTAATCAAGGAGGCCTTTTCTGCCATCCCAGGGGCAAAGTTCTATTTTCCAGAGGACCGCAAGGAGATGCACTCAGTACTTAGGACTAGACATCTTACCATGCAGGGTATTCCAACTTATGATGAGTTGAGATGGGTTGACTGGCTGCCAAATGGAGCTCACCTGTTCTTTGCTCCTATTGCAAAGATCACAGGCAAAGATGCTGTCCTACAATACGAGATCTCCAAAAAGCGTTGCGAGGAAGCCGGCCTCGACTTCATCGGTGATTTCATCGTTGGCATGAGAGAGATGCGTAAGTATCCACTAAGTCCGTTTGAAATATCGTCTCTGAATGCAAACTAACACTCGTACAGATCACATTATCTGTATCGTATTCAACCGCGAAGACCCTGACTCCAAGCGCCGCGCTCTGTGGCTCCTCAAAATCCTCATCGCGGACTATGCTGCTCACGGCTGGGGCGAATACCGTACTCACTTATCTGTCATGGACCAAATCGCTGGAACGTACAATTTCAACGACAATGCAAACATGAAGCTCAATGAGGGGATCAAGAATGCTCTGGATCCAAAGGGAATTTTGGCACCTGGAAAGAATGGTATCTGGCCGGCGACATATGATAAGCGGGCTTGGGTGGTTGAGGGACCGGAGACAGCAACAGACGCCGTTGTGAAAGAGAAGGGTGTAGTTTTTGCTGGGAAGTCGATGTTGTGAAGTCTCCTTTGAGGATATGTAGCGTTTGTTTGACAGACATCAGGATACTTCTGCTGCGTTGACGCGGTGTCTCAATTTGATGTTATTTTAATTCCCTAGTCAGCACCAACTCAACCTAAAAGAGCTTTTCATCAGTAAATAATGAAGCCGTCACTTTGTTATATAGAATTTTCACTGTTCTACTCTGTTTGATGGAATAGGTTAACACCTAAGAAGTAGGAATCAGTATTTGTGCTCGAGTAAAATAATAGAGAATGAAGAGGATTTAGCCAATGGAATTTATATTATGTAAGAGTTGGGGCCATTACTCTCCGCCCACCTAAGCGAGACCACGATTTTCAACACTCCCATTTTAATGAACTATTATAATTTAAATATCAATTATTTTAAACTAAAATCAAAAATAGAAGTCAATT
>Ga0209512_1000812_pt1 | contig 44865 bp, 36 predicted proteins | sample frozenSSSSmetaG_FD_184142 | JGI IMG/M metagenome (GOLD analysis project Ga0209512, IMG submission 184142) | Glacier valley bacterial and archeal communities from Borup Fiord, Nunavut, Canada, to study Microbial Dark Matter (Phase II) -... | ecosystem: Environmental > Aquatic > Freshwater > Ice >...
GCACTGCTGATACTTGCCATCTTCTTGCAAACGAAAAGCTAGTACCCTTTCACCTTGGATATCAATCACCCAATACTCAGGAATTTTCAAAGCTGCATAAAGCTGCTTTTTCTCATCTAAATCACTGGCCAAAGTTGTATCAGCGACTTCACCTACTAAATCAGGAACTCGCCACTGTTGCAAATTTATTCGCCTCGTTTCTCCCTCTTGCCATTGTGGATAGTTTTCACCTACATAAAAAACTAGATCTGGCGATGCAGCGCGTAGGTTGGGTTTCTCAAGCAAACAACGCCCCAGACATCTAAAAGTGCGTCCTGGAGTACGGCTGAACCAGAGAAAAAACAGAATCGGGAAGAGATTACTAAACAGCGCATGATTGATTCCTTCTGAACCCATGTCAAGGAAAAGGTATTCCTGATTAAAAAATAGCTTTAACCTTTCTGATGTCTGTTGATCGCGATACTCTAGATAATCTTCCCATTTAGCTGGCTGCCATTTTGTCATAGCCTCAGCGCCGATAGTGGTAGGGGTGAAAGGAGTCACATAACCTCGCGATCTACGGTTAATCCAGTTTAGCATTTCGTTTTCTGCAAGAACAGGGTCAATCACATGTAAAATTGTTTTTCTGGATGGGAGTGCGATCGCAGTTGGCTAAATTGTTGACTAGAGAAAAAAAATTTACGGGCTGGTTTAAACAAGTGATTTTGTTGCTTGTGATGAGTATGTGGCTATTGTTACTCCCACTTCCAGCATGGGCAGTACCACCGCCAGTTGAACGTCCGGTTTTAACTCTAGAATTATTGCAAGAAAGACTGCATACACCGACGAATTTTGAAGGTAATCTGACCGTAGATTTGCGGGAGATGGTGATTGATTTGCGACCAAATAACGCCGAATTCCGCGATGCTTTTTATCAGCTGCTACGTAAAGAACTGCAACGGGCAGGTTCTAGACCGTTAGGGTTAGACTTGAGCAATTCTTTAATCCAAGGAGATCTGATTGGTAGCGATTTGGGATTACGAACACCGTCCTATGGTCAAGCACTCGCGCCAATTTTTACCCTAACTGAACAAGAACAACTAGAACGCGATCGCCTACCTCGCACCCATGTAGAACCAAGAATACTGATTACGCTACCACCAACAGAGATGACAGTTTTCCGTGGTGCTTTGAGGTTGGTGCAAACTCGCTTTAATGGGCAAGTGCAATTCAACAATACATTCTTTCTCCAGGCGGTTGAAGCTCAAGGCGCGATTTTTACTCAGCAGAGTGCTTGGAATGAGACGAGATTCAGCCGCCTGGTCAACTTCTCAGGAGCCAGCTTTCGTCAAGATGTCCGGTTTCAAGGCAGTATCTTTTTTGCCAAAGCTGATTTTAATCAAGCATCATTCAGTGAAAGTGCTTATTTTCAAGATAGTACTTTTGCTGATACAACTAATTTTAAACAGGCAAGTTTTAAGCAAGCAGCTAACTTTAATTATGTGCAATGGCAAGGTAAAACAGATTTCTCTCTAGTCCGCTTTGCAGAACAGGCGCTATTTGCGAAAGCCACTTTTCAACAGTTTGTGTTATTCATCGAAACAGCTTTTGAGCAAGCTGTCACCTTTCGCGAAGCCCAGTTTAATCAGTCAGTGAATTTACAAGGTGCGTGGATTCTTAATCAAGCCGACTTTAGCGATGCGCGGTTTGCGACAACCGCAAATGTCAATGTATCTGCTTTGAACTTCAACTCAGATAAAGCCAAGATTCTCGGCAATACGGGGAAGATTGGCAAAATATTGACGGTACCAACTTTACAAGGGAACGAAAATGTGATCCGGAATTTGGTGCAAAATTTCCGCCAGTTGCAACAAATTCCCGACGCTAATCAACTTAAATACATGTCCCAGCGATTACGCCAGGGTAAATTGCAACTTTGTCTGCTGGATGCTAATAATACGGAAGTCTCACCAACAGCATGGTTATTGCAAGCTTGGGACTGGCTAGCATTAAGTTTACTGCTGCTGCTGAGTCGCTGTGGTACAAGTGTTTGGTTAGTGTTGGGTGTGGGAATGGTCGCGATCGCTTATTTTGGCTTAGTATTTTGGTTAGTTGATCGCTTTCGCCGACTGCATCCTCAACGAATTATTCCCACAACCTACGAAACTGTCTGCATGATCGCTAGTTTTAGCATTCTCTCGCTACTAGGTTTAACTGCCATATTTCGGACTGCTGAACAACCTTGGCTAACCCTAGGTTGCTTAGTGCTTTTTATCTTCCCGATTCCCGCAACCCTCTTAATCAGACTATACCAACTCGGTCGTTATCACGACTTAATGGACGTATCTTACTTTACAGAAGATGGGACATTGCGCCAGTTGCGACTGCTAATTGGACGCTTACCAGTAATTCCCAGATTTCCATTATTTCGTGAGCGATATCCACCTATCTTATGGAACCAGCGCTGGAATTGGCTGAATTACTACGACTTTAGTCTCAACAACTTACTTAGATTAGGTTTCAATGATATCCGCCTGCGAGACGAACACTTACCAGGTATTATTACTACTCTTGCTTGGTATCAATGGAGCCTAGGCTTACTTTATATCACCTTGCTGTTGTGGACTCTCTCGCGCACAATTCCCGGAGTAAACTTGCTGATTTACTTGAAATAAATGATTCTCTTACGGTAATTCCTGAATTTTTACATTTTCTTTAATCATAGTATCTCCAGTATGGTATTCATCAGCAAAATAATAATAGCTATGAGGTTCATTGTTAGGAATCACTCCGTTCACAACCTGACCTAGCACATTTTGACCTGATTTTTCCAAAAGTTCCTTGGCAAAAATAGCACTGACAGAATCGACAACTCCAGGTCGAACTACTAACAAAACACCATCAGCTATTTGACCAATACTAGCCGCATCAGCCGCAATGTTCAATGCGGGTGTGTCGATAATAATTAAGTCGTAGTTAGCGGCTAAAGTTTCAATCAATGCTGCCATTCGTTTGGAATCAAGCAGGGCGGCGGGGCTAGGAGGCATTACTCCAGAGGTCAGCACGTCTAGGTTGGGCATGACTCTTTTGATGGCTGTTTTCAGTTTCGCTTGACCGACAATTGTATTGCTCAAACCGATATCATTATGGAGTTCCCATATTTGATGTTGCACTGGGAAATGGAGATCTGCGTCTACTAGTAAGACTTTATGCTCCATCTGCGCCATCGATACCGCTAAATTAGCGCATACTGTTGACTTGCCTTCTTTGGCGACTGAACTAGTGACAACAATCACTTTTAGCTCTTTATCCGCACTGATAAACTTCAGATTCGCCCGTAGCATACGGAAAGCCTCACTGATGGGACTCCGAGGAGTATCTCTCACAATCAGTTTTGAATTATGCTCTACATCTTCATGGCTACGCAAAGATTTTTTTGACTTGCTAAAAGAAGGGATTACGCCTAATAAAGTTAAGTTGAGTATTCTCTTGGCTTCATCTATCGTTTTTACCGATTTATCTTTTAATTCTATAAAATACATTGTTGCCATAGAAGCCATAATAGCGATCAAAGCGGCGGCTACATAAGAAGTCTGTGTAGAAGTTGCTGGATCTGAGGGAATATCAGATGCGGCAATTATATGGGCATTACCTAAATTTTGGTTTTCTGCTAACCGGACTTCTTGCAGTTTTTGTGCTAAAAGTGAATATGCGGATTGAGCAGCTTGTAATTTGCGCTCTAATGTGCGTTGTTCTTGCCCTAATTTAGGTAAAATGTTTAATCGTTTTTTGGCAGTGTTTTGTAAGTTTGATAAAGCCCCAAGTTGACTAGTTAAACCTAGACGGGTTGACTCTAGTTGCACAAGCTGCCCAATCATTTGCTGCTGTATTGTTCCCATTTGCAAGTTGCTACTTTGGATTTGCTCAGAACCAGCAACCTGTCTTATTCGCTGATTTAGTAAATTTTTCAAAGCTGCTACTTTGTTTTCCAAATTATTGACATCAGGATGGGCATTTTGAAACATAGTTCGTTTTGCGGCAAGTAGAGATTCTTGCTGTTGCAATTCTTTGAGCAAATCTTGTATTCCCGCAGCCTGACTCAAAGATGCAATTACAAGAGCCTGTTTTGAAGACATACCCAATTGTTTTTGGAGTTCTTGTGATTGACTGTTTAGGTCTGCAAGTTTAGATTCATCTGCATTAATTTGCTTTTGCAAGTCTGTAATCATTGCTACAGATTGAGTACCTTCTTCAGGAATAGAAGCAACATTATTTCTCTCTAGAAACTGACGTAAACTTACTTCAGTTTGGCGGACAACTAATTCAGCTTTTGGTACTTGTTCTTCTAAAAATTTTCGTGCAGCTACGGCTTCTGCTCTCTGAGCCGCGATATTTTGTTCTAAATAAACCTCCATCAGCATATTCACAGCTTTTGCTGCCATTATTGGGTTTGTGTCTTTGTAGGCAACTTCCAAAATGTCTGTGCCGGAGATATTTTTAATAGATAATTGTTTGAGAAATAATTTTGGTTTTAGAAGCACAGAAGACTTGCTTTGTAAGTTAAGTTTTGCTACCGTTTTTTGGATAATTGGTGTAGAATTTAAAACTTCTGCTTCTGTTTTTAAAGGATTACTTTTTTCTCCTAATGGTTCTAATTTACCTAGCTCTGTACCTACTCCTGTGAAAGAAGATGTAGTATTTGTTCTTTGAAATCTGATTTTCCCTTGGGCTATATAAACAGGCTTTTGTAAAGATATGGCTAATACTAAGAGCACAAATACAGGTATAAATGTTAACGTTCCATGTAGCCAGCGTCGCTTAGAGATTAGCCAAAGCTTATTATACACAGAGGAAGATTGATATTCCATGAGTTTGGTAAAGGAAGTGGGTGAAAATCAAATCATGAGAATTCTAATTATATACAGAGGAAGATTGATATTCCTAAGTTTGGTAAAGCAATGCGAAAATCAAATTAGAAAAATAATTTATTTTTTGAGTAATTGAGGGTTTAATTGGGTTTGGTGATACTCAGCGATCGCTCCCGTAACTCTGTGTCTATCTTCTATTGTCAGATTCGAGCCAGAAGGCAAACAAAGTCCGTGTTCAAATAATTTTTCGGCAACGTTGGAGCCAATAAATTCACATTCAGCAAATATCGGTTGTAGGTGTAATGGCTTCCATACCGGACGAGTTTCTATCTGCTGTGAGGACAGTGCGAGGCGGACTTGTTCTCGATTTGCACCAAAAGCCAGCGGATCGATCGTCAGACAACTTAACCAGCGTGTAGCGCGTCCAAAATCGGCTTCCGGCATGAATTCTATGCCTGGTAGTCCTAATTCCTGCTGATAAAATTCAAAGTTGTGCCGACGAGCTTCGACGCGATCGCTAAGAACTTGGAGTTGGCCGCGACCAATACCAGCTAATACATTACTTAGACGATAGTTATAGCCGATTTGCGAGTGCTGGTAATGAGGAGCCGGATCGCGGGCTTGGGTGGCTAAAAAACGGGCTTTAGCCACTATGCTGGCATCATCTGACACTAACATCCCACCGCCAGAAGTTGTGATAATTTTGTTGCCGTTGAATGAGAAAATGCCAATTTGTCCAAAGGTTCCTGGTGAACGTCCTTTGTAAGTAGCTCCTAAAGATTCGGCTGCATCCTCAATGAGTGGAATTTCATATTCATTACAAACTTCGAGAATCGGATCGATATCTGCGCTTTGACCGTAGAGATGTACCAGCACCACGGCTTTAGGTAATTTGCCTAAGCGAGCCCGACGGCTGAGTGCTTCTCGTAACAAGTCAGGATTCATGTTCCAACTCGTGCGATCGCTATCGATAAATACTGGGATACCTCCCTGATAGATAATCGGATTAGCGGTCGCCACAAATGTCAGGGTAGAACAGAAAACCTCATCTCCCGCTTCCACACCAACTAATTTTAAAGCTAAATGCAGTGCGGCTGTACCAGAACTTACAGCTGCTGCATTTTTGGAGTTGATCGCCTGACAAAATTCTTGCTCGAAAGCATCTACATGAGGACCAACGGGAGCAATCCAGTTTGTCTCAAAAGCTTCTTTGACGAATTCTAGTTCGCGATCGCTCATGTGGGGAGTTGAAAGCAGAATTTGATTCCTCATTTTGCGCCTTTGTTTAGAGAACGATAAGCTGGGAAAAAATCAGATTTGAGTAACTCTTCTGTTTGAATATCTAAAGTTTTGGCTCGTAATTCCACCAAATCGCGATATTTTTCTGGATCTGTAATCAGCCGTAATGTGAGGAAAGTATGCCTTTGTCTGGAAAATCCTGTTTTGAAAGTCGATAGACTATCCTTTCCACCTCCTAGACCACCTCCTAAGTGTAAAAATTCATTGCCGCGTTTTTTCGCCCATAATCGAGCATAATCTGTTTCTAAACTTCCGGGAGACAACTTGACAAAGTTATTTTTTGTTCCTCCCCAAGTACTCTGTACTATCCCGTCGACCTCAGTGTATAAGCCAGCACATACTATTTCTTTTTCTAACTCTACAACACATAAATGTACTTTTTCTCCTAAAATCTTTTGCATGTCGATAAAATATTTATAATCAAAAGATAAATAACTTTTCCCAGCGCCTACACGCGCCATTGTTTCTTCATATATATTCATAAATTCATCGATATATTCGATTAATGGAACTATTTTCGCTTGTAAACCTAATCTCTTACACTTATTAATTGTACTTCGATGACCGCATCTGGTGTGATTCCAAATTTCCGACTCAGAAAGCTTTAAATCAATCGAAACTGTCTCTCCGTTCAAGGTAAAAGTGCCAGGAGGGAAAACTTCTGCAAAGTTATAGTTAAGTATTGGATGTAGTCTAAAAAAAGCTGAGCAGACGTTTTTGGCTCTCAATATAAATTTTAACTCCTGCATTGCTTCATCAATAAATTCTAAGCTATTACCTGCGGCTTCGCTCAACAATATTCCTGGATATCCGTAAGGTGATATCACATCATAAGTTTCGGAAATTAATTGATTTGATATATCATCGCACTGTCGTAGTAAGTAAGGTGCAAATAAATATTTTTCCCCTGCAATGATTAAAATAGCTTCGGGAGTTGTGTGAGTTCTTTTACCCTCTAAATAAAAATACTCAGGTAAATGATAAATATCATGACGTGTTTTTTGCAAGATATCTTGCCAATAATTACTGGATACGTCAATTATCTGAGTATTCACTTCTTTTATTCCTTTAATAGAAGTTTTTAATGATTTATTGCAGCTATATATAACTAGAAATCATACTATATAAAGGCACATAATTAATTCTGGAAACGATAAGCCGGGAAGAAGTTTGATTTAAGTAAATCTTCACTTTCTAGATTTAATTCTTTAGCTTGTAATCTAACTAACTTATCATACATGTCTTCATCAGCAACCATTCGCAGCGTCAGGAAAGTATGTCTTTGTTTAGAAAAACCTGATTTGAAAGTATAGAGACTGTCTTCTTTGGAGCCGCCAATACCACCACCAATATGTAAAAATTCATTGCCACGATCTTTCGCCCAGTAACGTGCATAATCGAGTAGCAGATTAAAAGGGGATTTGCTTAAAAATTCAGTTTTTGTTCCTCCCAAATGAGCCTGCACAATGCCACAGCATTCAAAAAACAAACTAGCGGAGATAACTTCTCCCTCAAATTCTACAATACATAAACTTAACTTGTCGCCTAACTTTGATAAATCGGAGAAGTAATTATTATCAAAATAATAAACTTCTTTAGCCCCGACTCTATCCATTGTCTGTTCATAAATTACTAAAAACTGCTCAAAATATTCCCAGACAGGAACCATTCTCGCCGTAAATCCTAGGCGTTTACATTTATTAATTGTGCTTTGGTGTCCCTTGCGTGTGTGTGCCCAAATTTCCGGAACTGAAAGTTTTAAGTCTACAGAAACTGTTTGACCGTTAAAGGTAAAAGTATCTGGAGGGAAAATTTCGTCAAAGTTATGATTTAAGATGGGATGGAGTCTAAAAAAAGCTGAACATACACCTTTTGAACTTAATACTTTCTTTAATTCACTGATTGCTAAATCGAGGAAGTCTCGATTATTGGCTGCTTCACTCAACAATATACTTGGATAACCGTAGGGTGAAACAATATCAAAAATTTCCTGCGGGATTGATTCAGTGAATATATCATCACACTGGCGTAGCAGATAAGGCACAAATAAAATGCTTTCACCTTCAGTTATTAAAACTGCTTCGGGAATTGTTTTAGTTCTTCGAGCTTCTAAACAAAAATACTCAGGCAAATGATATGTATCATGCCGTAACTTTTGTAAAGTTTCTGACCACAAACTATTTGCTGTGTCAATTATTTGAGTATGCATAATTATTGCTCCTTCCTTAGATGCTAATAGCCGTCTGATGTCCACAAAACAGGGAACACTGCGGGATCACTAAAATCAGGATCGCCGTTAGGTAATTTTCGACACAAAGTTTCGTCTATAATATGAATTTCTTCGCCTTTGTGATTCCAAAATGGATGATAGTGGTTTGCTTGATCTTGAAGATGTACCGCCATTGCTAATCGGAATGAATCGCTGCGATTAGGATAGCTACCATGAATTGTCCAACAATGATGAAAGCTAACCTGACCTTTTTTTAATTCCATTGGCACTTTCACTACCTGTCGTCCTGGTTGACAAAACATCTGCTCCATTTCTGCGAGTTTATAGTTATTGAAAAATCGTGTGTTTTCCGTCCCTGACCACTTGTGGCTACCGTCAAGGACAACTAATGGTCCGCGCAATTCATCGCAGTCATGAAAGGGAATCCACGCAGTTAGTAAGTTGTGAGAACTACAAGTACCCCAATAAGCGCGATCAGCGTGCCAACCAATCGCCGACTTACCATTTTCATCGGTGGGAGGTTTATAGACAAGTTGGTCGTCTAACAAGCGAATTTCATTGGTTCTCGCCAGCCGTGCTGCGATCGCGCCGATAATTGGTTGCAAGCCCAGTTGACGCAGTTGTCTGTTTTGTAAGGAGACAAACTCGTTGTTTCTGACAATATCTCCATCTTCACTCTTCCAGTCGGTATAGCCGGTGGTAATTGGTAGTTGCATATCTCGCTCGCCAAGATAGTATCTTTCGCTACCTCGGATTGCCTCATCAATTATCTCATCGGAGAGGACTTTTTTTGAGATATACCAGCCATGTTCCTCATAAAAAGCAACGTCTTCGTCTGTGGGTAAGAGTGCAAGTTGCTCTGGCGACAGGTGTTTTGTGAGCGTGTTAGTAATTGCGTTCATTTCAACCTCAACAAATATGTAAATTGCATTAAGGGCGCATTTGACCTTTGAATTCTTCTGATGTCACATAGCCTTCTTGGTTAATTCCCTCTTGTTGCACAACTTTTAATACTGTTAACAAGAGAATTTTTAAGTCCAGCCATAAGCTCCAATTGTCAACGTACCAAACATCAAGTTGGAATTTTTGCTCCCAACCGATGGCATTTCGCCCTTTTACCTGTGCCAAACCTGTAATTCCCGGTTTAACTTCATGGCGGCGTGCTTGTTCTGGAGTATAGCGCTCTAAGTACCTGACTAATAAAGGACGGGGACCGACAAAGCTCATGTCACCTTTGAGGACATTCCAAAGTTGAGGAATCTCATCTAAACTGCTTTTTCGCAGAAATTGACCTATAGCTGTTAAACGCTCTTCATCAGGGAGGAGATTGCCCTGAGAGTCTCGTCGATCGCTCATGGTGCGGAACTTGTAAAAAGTGAAGATGCGACCATCTTTACCGGGGCGGGGTTGGGTAAACACAATTGGTTTGCCGATATTTATATAGATAGCGATCGCTACTACCAACATTACCGGAGACAAAATAATTAATGCGATCGCGGCGATTAATCTATCCAACACAGATTTAACTAATCTGTAGGATATTTTGAAGCGCTTACCATCGAAAATTTGAGCATTCATAAATCAAAAATTTGGATAGTTAAACTTGTTTATTGGGAAGTACCGCAGGCATTCATCGCCTCGGCATATAAACTTTCGTGTAGCTTGAGAATATGGTTGAGGTCGTAGTTAGCCATACTGAAGCGTCCGCTTTCGCCCATCACGCGAGCTTCTTGGGGATGATCTAATATCCAAGCAAGTGCTGTAGCGAGTCCCTCAACATCGCCTACGTTGACCAGAAGACCGCTACCTTCCGTAAGTAAATCTTGTATTCCCCGAATGGATGTACCAATGACAGGAGTCGCTGAACACAAAGACTCCATCACACTTCTAGGTAGCCCTTCTTGTTCAGAAACAAGTACAGTAGCTACTGCTGCTTGCAATAAAGTTCCAATATCCTGGCGATAGCCCAAAAAGCGAACTTGATTTTGCACTCCTAATTCCGACGCTAATTGTTGCATCTGATGCATCAGCGGTCCCTCTCCAGCAAAAGCTAAGCAGGTGTCTGGTCTAGCTAGTAGCGCAAATGCCTTCAAAATATCTTGGGGGCGCTTACGGGGAATGAATTCAGCCACTGATAAAAATAACTGTGTTTCTGGTGCTAACCCTAAGGCAATACGTACCTGTTCAACTTCAACTTCGGGAATAGTATCAGAACTGTAATGTGAGCGATTTACTCCGATTCCGGGCATATAACGGAGCCTTTCTGATGCAATCAGTTGATAACGTTTTACTGCCGCCTCATCCTCACGATTAATTACTACTAAATAGTCTGTCCAGTGCTGAGCCAGCTTTTCTAAAGAAAGGAAGACAGCATTTCTTAATGGTTTTCCGCCACGATAGAAGTGAAAACCGTGAGCTGTATAAATTACCTGCGGTCTATGCTTCCTACTTAAATTCTTTATGGCATATCGAGTCACAAAAGACGCTACTGGCGTATGTACATGAACGATGTCATATTTCTCCAGCGTTATCAGATCTTGAATTACTTGTGGAGCAACCAATAAATTTTGCGGATGTAGCGGATTGCGCGACCACTGTACTTCCCAGACGCGATCAAAAGCATTTAAGCATTCAGTGTTAGCTGAAATTCCCTGAGCCATAGCATCTACTCGCCAACCCTGAGCGCGAAAGTAGGCGGCAAAGGGGAGGAGAAAGGCGCTGATTGTATCTGGGATGGTAGTAACCATCAAAATCCTGTTCATACTTACCTAAGAGAATTTATCCCCCGACTTCTCACAAATCAATCAGAAGCAAATAGTTTTTAAGCTATTTTTTTACAGTTAATTAATAAATTAACTCCAGCAAAATCGTAACTCCAGCAAAATCGTTGATTTTTGATGAATCTAATAGCCAACAAAATTAATTGTTGTCACTTCAATTTGCTACTAATTATACTTTTATCAAACTTTCAAAAATATTACCTGCCAATTTGGCAGATTTTTTATTTAATCAATAGCAAATAATCCAAAAATTGGGGTAAACTTCCAACCAGGTAAATTGTTACACTGTCTTGTTGTGAAATAAGGCACTTTCATATAATGATTCATACTGATCCACAACAAAATCTAAAGAAAAGTTATCGATAATTCTAGTTCTTGCCGCATCACCTAAAGCGTTTCTACTTTCGGAATTCAGCACGAGCAATTCTTGCCAAGCGCTAGCCAACGCTTCTGAATTTCTCGGAGGTACTACTCTTCCTGTATTACCGACAAGCCAAGCTGAATCACCAACATCTGTAACGACACAAGGCACACCGCAAGCCATCGCCTCTCCGACAACCAAAGGAAATGCTTCGCCATAAGCAGAAGCTAAAGTCAAAATATCTAGCGCCGCAGTAATGCGAGGGATATCGTGACGCTCTCCTAGTAAATGGATTTGATTGATTAACCCTAACTCTTGAATTAACTGTAGCAAACCCTGATTTTTTGAATCAAGCTCAGTCCCAGCTAAAATAAAGTGTAAGTCAGGATTTTTTGCAGCTAATAATGCTGCGGCTCTCAGAAAATTAGGATGATCTTTCATCGGATGATACCGACCAATCAATCCAATTAATAAACATTCCTTGGCTAAACCTAATTCGGCTCTTACACTTAACCTAGCTGTACTTGATGGTTGAAATACTGATGTATCAAAACCGTTAGGAGTTACACAGCTATGAGATGAGGAATAGCCTATAGCTTCATGCTGTATCTGACTATTTTTAGATACAAAAATAATCTTATTAGTAAATTTAGAAATCACAGCACAAAAATTGATAATAGCTACTGTCATCCTCTTTTCCTGGTTTAATGAATTAATTGAATGATGAATACTCCAGAAAACCGGAATTTTTCCCCATAAGAAAACATTAGCTAACTGTGCTGCTAGATTTCCATGATACATCCAGCCTTGAATGAGATTGGGTTTGAGGTGATGCACGTAACGCATTAAGCGCCAGATTGCATCAACTGTAGGCTTTCCTTGATTCAGGTTAATGGTATACACAGGTATACCTAAATTTTCAATGCGATCGCCCCACGTACCCCGATCCATCAAAGAAACTACAACTGGTTCAAATCGCAATCTATCAATTTTGGACAACAAATTGTAAAGCATCCTTTCCGCCCCACCAGTTGTCAAATCTGTAGTGATGTATAACAGGGAAATCTTTTTAGGGGGATTACTAGTAAGCATAAGTTCTTTAAAAATTACTTAATTTTTGGCTGAGATTCTTGATGAGTTAATTTAGTTCCTAACCAGAACAGAAAGAAAGTAGACATTAAGAATGTAAAGTAAGCCAGGAAAAATGTTTCTGGATCACTTCCTTGAATACCAGCCCAAGTCTGAGCCATTAAGGCATAAAAATAGGGCATCCAAAATATCTGGTGATTGTATTTTTCCAAAACAGCTTGTAAGTAGCCACCAGACCACCCGTAAGTTAAGCAAACCAGAATCAATCCAGTCCACGACATACTATAGATACCAAAAGCCAGAAAGCCCGTTGGTATAGCAACATCAAATCCGCCGGTCATATAAACACTGTTATAGTAAAGAATTGTTTCTGGTACTTCTATACCTGTTAGCCGCTTGGGAATGATAGAAACTAAACCGTATATTAAATCTACAAAAAACCGCATATCATAATCGCGACTCAAAGATACAGCTAGTGAAAAAAACGTATAATTAAAGTTATCCATAAAACTATAAAGACTAACCGTTTGCTGTTCATTACCTCCCACAGAAGTATTAAACTGTTCTACGACAGCATCAGAACCATCTTGAATCGCCGAGAGGCTAGAAAATAAGTTTTTGCCATAGACCAAAAATACAGCAGCAAAACCTATAAAAATACAAGTAAAAAACCAAGGAAACTTTTTTTTCTTAATTACGTAAATTTGGTAAAATCCTAACAAATAGTAGATTACATTGTAGCGTCCAGCTTTTAGCATAAATGAAATCCACGAGAGGATTACGGAAATAATAAATAATAGAATGGTAAATAATTTTCCTTTTTTTAGCTTTTTAGTAAAGGCAAAAGCTGCTAATAAATAGGATGAAAAGCCAGCCGCTGACACAAATCTTATAAAAAAGGCAACTTCATTGGTTTCTACTAAACCTCCGCGAACAGCTAATCCTTGCGTTATAGCATTGGAAACACCACCAAACTGGGCGCTGTATATATATATAGATACCCAAGCGAATAAAAGTAACCCGATAGCATAGATAAAAATTATCGAATTGTTACGAGATTCGATGGCAACACCCTGCGCTAATTTCTCTGCTGAGCTTGAATAAAAGCCGATAAGCACCAAGAAATAGCCGATAAATATTGCTAATGTAGTTTCTATTTTACCTTTCTCTGTTAGCAGGTCTAACCATTCACCGGAAATTGCATGCTCAGGATCGAAAGCTACTAAAAATCCTGGTAATGCGTACCAAAGTACAAAAGAAATATTAAACAAAGTTAAAAAATCTATAGCATTCTTCTTGGGACGAATGATTTCTATAAATATCATCATGAATAGAAAACCAAGATAAGCTAAGGCTAACATTGAAGATTACCTAGTTTTAGTTACACTTGTTAATATCTTTTCAGTTCTTTCATACAGAAGTTTGGTATGAAAGTTATCTTGAATTCGACTCCTAACTATCATTGGTAATTTATTGTTTTTGTGCTCTAAGATTTTTAGCCAGGAATCAACCAAAGCCTGAGGATTCTTTGGCGGTACTACCAATCCTGTATCACCTACAATAAAACGGGAATCTCCGACATCTGTGACTACACAAGGCACGCCACAAGCCATCGCCTCTCCAATCACATTGGCAAATCCTTCGCCATAAGCAGAAGAAGAAGTAGCAATATCTAGGGAATTGTGTACCGCTGGCATATCTGCGCGTGCTCCTGCCCAGATAACTTTGTCTGTAATGCCCAATTCCTCAGTTAGAGTCAGCAATTGATTTGCATAATTTTCCGCACCAGTACCAACACAGACAAGACGTACATCCTGCCTTTGCTGGCAAATTAATGCCGCTGCTCTCAGAAAGGTAGGATGGTCTTTCATTGGGTCTAATCGACCAACAAGACCAATCAGAATCATGTTTTCAGAAATTCCCCATTGCGATCGCACTTTTACTCTCGCGTGGAGATCGGGCTGAAAACGCTCGGTGTCCAGACCATTGGGAATCACTACCATTTTCTTGGCAGGAAAACCATGAGTTAAATAATAGGCTTGACCAGCATAGGAATTAATCACAATTAAATCCGGAAAGCGTGATAAAACATTCTCTAACTGCGAGAGCAGACTTCCTAGCCAACCATAAATATTCGCATTCGTATTCGACTCACGTATTCCCCAAATCATCTTAGTTGAGGGAAAAAATGGCTTTAAGAAAGTCGTGAGTAAATTAGATTCGCCCAGATATCCATGTAATACATCTGGCTGTATCCTTTGAAGTTGAGCAATCAGACGCCGCATAAAGCCTAATACATCCCACCGTTCCCGTTTTTCCAAACATATCAATGAAATGTCACTATCCTTTAAGTCTTTTTCTAAAGGACCACCAGGGTAAAAGTACAAAACAGTTACATCAAATTGCTTATGAAGACCTTTAACTAAAGTCACTAATTGCCTTTGGGCACCACCATAGTTTAAATCGCGAATTAGAAAAACAATTTTCAACATAAAACCTCGCGTATGCTGGTAATTTTGATAGCAATTACGGTTTGATTAACACTCCTACATACTTAACACCTGAAGCTTCCCAAGTTTTAACTATCAAAGGTTCCTGGTCTATGGAATTACAAAAATCACGGAAGCCAAAGTTATCATCGATATCATCAGAAATAAAAATGCCTCCAGATCTTAGAACTTGCCATAACTGAGGATAAGCCCATAATCTACCGGCATAAGATTTATCACTATCGTAGTGACAAAGATCAATTGTGGGTAAGATTTTTATAGCTTTGGGAATAGCATCTCTATCGGGATAACTGATTAACGTCCACATCGCTTTTAATTCTTTTGGGACAACACATCCTACATATTTTTCACTATCTTTGATGAAATAAGGAAAATCGGTACTAACTAACATCGCCCTAGAACGGTTTTTCAAAGAAAGCAAAAATGCAAATGAAGACCATCCATAAGCAACACCAGTTTCAATTATCCTAGTTGCTTGGATATATTCCGTTAATTGATATATTATTTCTAAATTACCCGCTGCTCCCATTTTCACCGGGCAATTATTTGTAATTTCGGTAGCTGTTTTGATTTCATCTAGAAATTTTTCATTAAAACTAGAAGGTATGGGTGAATTAGTTATTTTTAAAATTGCTGTCTGAGTATCGCAAGATTTTTCTTCACACCAGCGTTTAGCTTTAGCTTTTTCTTGATTTTGTTCTGTGGGTTGCGAAGTGAACAATAGTTGAATATTTACTTGAATCCTCCGCAGAAATTCTCTATACAACTGTGGATGCTGTAAAAACCAAATGATGCGTTGCGTTTTCAACATATGAAACCTCCAAATAAATCTTGATCAGACTGAAGTTAATGATCAAAGCGAAAATAATTTACCGAAAATCCTCAGTAATTTTTTATCCCTTAAGTATGCCTAGCATTCCCAATAAGTAAGCTAAGTATCCCCCAGGCAAAGTTATAAGCCACAGACTTTTACCAACGGCTGTATCAATAGCTTTGAATTGGTCATTCATATTAATACCTAAATGAAAGCAGTTTCGACTGTAGTTAATAGCTGAACGGAAAAATTTTATTGGGGCGACAGGTAACCAATCTATCTCTTCATTTAAAACCGTTAAATGAGCAATTCTTCTACCGATAGAATTTCGAGATGGATTGCCTCCAGATGCCAGTGATAATTCCTCAATCCAATAAATTCTTAAAGCTTCATTGACATATCTAGTTTGGTACTTTTTGGCAATTTTGTTCCATACCAAACTTTCGGGAATACATGTTTGGGTAATTGCCTCAGAAAAAGGAAAAATTCGCAATACGTCAGTACGATGAAAACCCCATTTTTCGCCAACAGCCTTATATCGGTAACGAATTTCCAGTGAATTAGAGTCAGTGGGATTAAAGGGAAAATAGTTACCAACTATCTTCCCATGCTGATCCTTACATAAACAAGTCACAGCCGAGAAATTATCTTTTTGTTCTTCTGAAATTGTATCCCAATAATGTTTAAATCTCTCTAAGGCTTCGGGAACACAGCCATCATCAGAGTCGAGATTTAGGAAGAATCTACCTTGGGCTTCCTTTACTCCGAGATTAAAAGCCGTATGCTTACCACGATTTTCTTGGTAAATATAGCGAATAGGAAACAGGTTTTCCTGTTGCCATAGTCTGATTAACTCACGAGTTTTATCAGTTGAGCCGTCATCGACTATTAACCACTCAAAGTTACAATAAGTTTGAGTTTTCAGGCTTTCATAAACACGATGGAGTGTATGACCACGGTTGTAAGTGGCTGTAAAGACTGTAAATACATACGAATAAGTACCATTAAATATTAATCTTTGCTCCGGCTGTTGAATATTCATCTGCTTTTCTCCGTCACTAAATCCCCAACCAATTCTTCCCAGAGTTTTACTATTTTCTTTAAGCTGAAAAATTCTGTCACTTCGGCGGCATTAGCCGCTAAACGATGCCGTTTTTCTTGATTAGACATTAAATTGTCCATCGCTGTCGCTAAGGCAATAATATCTTGATTCGGTACTAGAATACCATTTATTTCATCGCGGACTATCTCTCGCGGACCACTAGGACAATCTGTAGAAATAACGGGTAGCGCACTAGCCATAGCTTCTAATAAGACTACTCCTAATCCCTCCCAACGAGAGGAAAAAACAAATAGCTTTGAATGTTGGAACAGGGCAATTGGATTACTAATTACTCCAGGGAATAGCACTTGTTTACCTAAGCCTAAACTATCTCTAAGAGTCTCAAGTTCCGATCTCAGTTCTCCTTCGCCGCAAATTAATAATTGCCAGTCTGGATGTTTGTCGGCAATATTTTTAAATGCAGGTAACAAAATATCAAAGCCTTTTTGGTATACTAACCGTCCCATAGCAATCACCCATTTTTTAGTTGGATTGGCACCTGGAGGTAAAGTAAATTCACTTGGTTGAATCTGAATTGTTTGTAATGGGTTATATATTACTGCTCTTTTTGTTTTAGGCAGCCAGTCAAAATAAATATCGATTCCTTTACTTACACTTACAACTTTTGCTGCATATGGATATACTAAATGTCGCATTTTATGCCAAAATTTTTGAGTATCGAAAGCCGGATTATTTTGTTCGCTAACAATTACGGGATATTTACTACCGATTAAAGCTAGTAATATCAGAATATTTGTCGGGTACAAAAATGAAATTACTACATCTGGTTGAAGCGATTCAATTGTTTTTCTTAAAACCCAAAGACGATAAATATTGTTTTTTATGGCGTCTACTACAGTATGTGAATTTCTAATTATACCTAGCTCTAATTTGCGAACTCCATCTGGCACTTTATAAAAATCATCCTCTTTGGTAGCAAGTGTGACTACCGAAACGTTATGACCGTTGTTTATAAAGCCTTCAGCCAATAAAGTTAATGCTCGTTCAGCACCACCACAGGCAAGAGATGAAATAACTAACGTTAGATGCATTTTTTTGACATGTCTATTGGCAATATCTGTATTAAGCATGAGATTTAACTTGGTGTTTAAATTTTATTGTTAGCTTCTTCTGGACAAAAAATAATAGATAGAAAAAACAAAATATGTATACACAACTTGTAGATAAAGCAATACCTCTAATTCCCATCCAAATTATAAATAAGTAATTTAAACCGATATTAATTATTAAATTCAATCCAGAAGCCCACATTAGTCTATAGTTAAGATGCATTGATGAAATCAGTCTTACCACCAAAATATTAGCTAAGTAAAAAGGTATTTGTAAAGTGAAGCAAGTTTGAATTTGAGCTACTAAATGAGTGTCAGCACTTGTAAATGATCCTCTTTGAAAAAGAATTTTTACTATTGGTTCTGAAAAAATGATTAATAGAACTGTTAGTGGTATGCTGAAAGCAATAATTAGCGATAGATAATGCTTCAGCGTATGACGTACACTTGTCCAATCTTCACAAGCAACCATCTTGGAGAAATAGGGAATAATAGCTGTGCTTAATGCTGTTGTAATTAAGCTAATTGGTAAGGAAACAACTCTATTGCCATAGTTAAGTGCGGCTACACTTCCTGGTGATAATATTGCTGCCATTGATTGATCGACTAAACCCGAACTATTCATTAACAGCGCCCCAGCCATCATCGGCATATACTGACCAGCTACTTGACGCAGATGAATATCAAATCCATGCCATTTGGGACTTAATGAAATGCCTTGTCGATGCAGTGCTACGCCTAAGAGGATAATTTCCAAGAATGCCCCACAAACTAGACCTGATGCTAAAGCAAAGACACCCCAAGAATTATTTGCTAAAAGAAATGCGATACTCATACTGGGAGTAATTATTGGGGAAAGCGCTGCTAAAGCAAAACGTTCCCCGGCGTTTAAAATAGCACTCCAGATAGTAATTACGCCGCTCAACAAGATAATTGGCGAAATTGCTAACAGTAAATCGTGAGTCAGGTTTAACTTCTCAGGACTGAAATTCTTCGCAATGATTGGTAGATAGATTGGTGAAGTTACCACCACCAGTATCGTAATTATTAACAGCAGTAAGACACTCCAGACTGTTGTTCCAGAAAAAAGTCTTTGAGCCGCCTCTTTACCTTCTTTCTCTCGGACTTGAATATATGTAGGTATGACAGCAGCATTAAAAGAGCTAGCTACAACATTAATAATAAAAGCAGGTACTAACAAGGCAATCAAAAATGCATCCATAGCATCGCTGGTGCCAAACTTCCAGGCGACTACTAATTCTTTTGCCACAGATACAACTTTGACCAGCCCTGTACCGATACCTACCGTTAAAACCGCGCTTAAAATTTGGCGATTGATAGAACTAATTCTCAGCTTGTTCCAGTATTTAAGTAATTTTTGCAATTGTTGATTTTTCATATTATTTTTAAGGACAATTATAGTCGCGACCAATCGTGACGAACACTGCATAAAAAATTGCGATACAACTGCTTTTCATCTGGAACAATTTTATCTACAGCGACTGGACCGGCTGCACGGAGATGAAAAAACTGATAGCCAAACTTTGCTAGCAGATTTTCTATATTGAGAAAAGGACCGTCACAATTACATTCAATTATTAGATCTGGGGCTGAGTTAGATAAAACCTGCTGCATACCCTCTAAAACTTTATCCTCAAATCCTTCTACATCAATCTTGACTAAGTCAATATGTTCATTTGAACAAAGTGTGTCGATTGTGGTGACTGGAATATCAATGAGAAAACCTTCATAACCTCTAAACCCATCAGGATTAAGACTAGCTGATAATGCTAAACATTCACCTAGTGGAACATGCAGTTTAGTTTCTCCCACTATATTAGACACTGCTTGATTATATGTATGACAACGATTTTCCCAGCCATTGATTTTGACTTGAGTTACTAGACGCTCGTAAGTATTTAGAACTGGCTCAAAAGATATGACCTTTGAATTAAGATTTGCCGCCAAAGCGACTAATGTAAAAAGTCCTGTATTTGCGCCGATATCCAAAATTAAGTTTGAGCGCTGTGCTAATTTCTGGAAAACCCGAATTGTTTCAGTTTCATAAGATTCGACGCCGCGCCAAAAAAGATAATTACCGACATAATCATTAGCAGTAGCTGCATATTTGAAATTCTGTTCTTTACTCAGGGAGACGAGAAACATTCTTTCAACTGGTAACCGCTTCCAGATAAATTTAGGTAGCAATCCAAATTTTGCCATTTGTAAAAGGCAGTTTCTCGTAAACGAATTTTGATTAACTATATTTAGTAGCGATCGCATCCAATCTTTTAATTTAATCATTATTCCCCATTGTAATTTTAATTAACATTTATAGTTCTTAATAAGGAGTTATAGCCTGTTGACTCTTCCCAAACATTTTGATTGGCAAACCTGATAGAATATTCCGGGCGATTAGATAGTTTAGGAGTTGGATCGGGTAGATTTAATAAAACTTGATATTCTCCTTGCGGCATATCGGCAGGAATAGTTCCGGAAATATTTGCAATTGTAGTAATACCGGGCATCCAGCGTCGAGGGTTTTCGTCTACAGGTAAAGAGTACTCAACTTTTGTGGCACGATTACGCAGGATTACCTCTAATTTACGCGGGTTATAGGGGCTAGCCCATCCATCGTTAGTGATTTCCAATTTAATAGAAATAATTTCACCAATTTTTATATTATTGGGAACTACTGAAGTTAATAAACGGAAGCGGTAGCCAAGACGGCGTTTTATTTCTTCAAAACATCCTTGGTTTCGCCAATTTTGTAATATTTCCGAGCCATCCCCTGGGTTAAAATTTAATGCACTCCAACGCATGCGGGCTAATTCACTCAAAGCATTGGCACAAGTGGCATATTCACTCTCACCGCAAACTTCGCCACCTTGTACTACATACTGATTGTCAATATTCAAAAAATTCTTTTGGGTATTTATAATATTTGGATCGGTACTGCTATATGTGCCATTATCGTCAATACTCGCTAAGAAACATTGATTGTGTGCCCCAGTCCTTGATTTATTTGTACCATTAAAGGCTTCTTCAGTTGTCAGTGGATTTTCGTTATTAAACGCATCCTGTTTATAGCGTGGGTACCTAATGGCAACCATGCGATCGCTAGGTAAAACTGATAGGATTTTAAATAAGATTGCTCTCCTCGCATCACTACTGTTATCTAAACCGTATGCAGATCTATTCCATTCTCCCCAGTAACCAATAAAACCTGCTTCTAAGTAAGCAATTACATCGTAGTTATCTTGAAATATCGGCTTTAACTGATCGAGGTGATTGATGATTGTGCCTTGTGCTGCATCTTCACCACCTCCTAGCCAGTTATATCCAAACCGCATAATCAATTTAATTCCTGCCTTACGGGCGGTTTCGCAGTCCGCTGATACTGTATTGAGGAAAGATTCTGAAATTGGTTTATTTCTGAAATCTGAGAGTAAGTAATATTGTCGAGCTAAAGTTAGATTCTGATTTCTAACTTGTTGCAGAGCAGATAGTTTAAGCTCAGAAGTTGGCTGATCGCCAATTGGATTAAACTGAATATAAAAGCCTCGTTCTGGGTTAGAAAAATTTTCGGAACTGTTTTCGTATGCTATGGTGACACCATCAGTAGCTACAGAAGGTAGGCAAGAGACTACTATACATAATATAACTATTAAGAAAAATTTAATGGTTTTTAGTTTCTTCATAGTGATTATTTAATAGTATAATTCTGTTCAATTATCACTGGCATTACTGGTTTTACTTGTCGATCTGGTCTGATGTTACGCTCCTGCTCTAAGCAGTCACTAATAGCTTTATCTTTGGGATTTTTATGTTCGTTATTTTGAGGTTTCGGTGAATATTCACGTATTAGCTGTACCAGCAAAACTTTAATTAAATTAACATCATTCTCCGCTGCTGCTTTACACAGTGCCTCTACAGTAGAAATCAGGTTCTCCGGCACAACTCGACTGGCATTTTTAACAACAAATAGTTTCTGGTGTTGAGTTTTTTCGTACTCCTCGCCGGAAATGAACAACTCCTCAAACAACTTTTCACCTGGTCGCAATCCTGTAAAGACAATTTCGATATCTTTGTTGACTTCATATCCTGAAAGTCGAATCAGTTCCTTTGCTAAGTCAACAATTTTGACAGGTTCGCCCATATTAAGCATAAATACTTCACCACTTTTACCAATGACAGCGGCTTGTAAAACAAGTTGCACTGCTTCGGGAATGGTCATGAAATAGCGACAGATATCAGGATGGGTAACAGTAATTGGTCCGCCTGATGCAATTTGTTTTCTAAAGGTCGGGACAACGCTACCGCGACTACCAAGGACGTTACCAAAACGCACCACGACAAAGGCTTTTCTACTCTTGCGGGCAGCTTGTAGTACCAGCATTTCGGCGACTCTCTTACTTGCTCCCATCACACTGGTAGGATTAACTGCCTTATCTGTGGAGATCATCACAAAGTGCTTAACATTGTATTGCACCGCCATATCCAGCAAATTTTTTGTTCCCAAAACATTGTTAGTAATTGCTTCTGCTGGATTTAACTCCATTAAGGGAACATGCTTGTGAGCTGCGGCGTGGAAAACAACGTCAGGCTGAAATCGTTCAAAAGCATACTCTAGTCGAGAACGAAATCGAATATCAGCAATAAAGGCAGAAAGACGCGGGGTACTTCCTGACACTTCACCGTCATTTTTTAGTGCCTGTAAAACTTGCTCTATCTCTTGCTGAATATTAAACACAGAATTTTCTCCGTGTCCTACCAGCATCATCTCTGCTGGATGGCATTTTAAAATTTGACGGCACAGTTCGCTACCAATTGAACCGCCTGCACCCGTAATTAAAACTTTCTTGCCATTGAGAAATTCCGAAACTTGCTGAATATCCGTTTGCACGGGTTCGCGCCTCAGCAAATCTTCAATCCGAATATCACGAATGCTGTCTACTCGCACGCGACCATTGAGGATCTCATGTATTCCTGGTAAAGTACTAGTTTGAATTCCATTTGCTTGGCAAATTTCGGCAATTTCTCGAATCACTCGTCCAGCAGCACTGGGCATGGCAATAATTACTCGGCGGATATTCAGCTTGAGCACTATATCCGGAATTTTATAGCGATCGCCTACTACCGGAATCCCTCGAATCCGATGATTAATTTTTTGCACATCATCATCAATAAATGCTACGGGACACAACCCTAATTTTGGACTGCGTTGCATTTCGGCAACTAGTGAAACTCCCGCATTCCCTGCACCAACTACCAAAACCCGGTCGCCTGCTTCACAATAACGTTTTTGGCTAGTTTCCACCGCCCTGACGCTGAAACGCAAAGAGCTAACAAAGAGACAAGTAAGTAACCCATCCAAAAAAGGCAGTGATTCTGGCAGACCGTGGAGTGGGGAACCGACTAAAGACTTAAAAACTTCAAATAAAATAATTTGTAAGACTACCGCCGACCCAATCAGAGTAGTGATGTCCGTCAATTCTTGAACACCTGCATAGCGCCAGTAACGCCGGTAAAAGCCAAAGTAACAAAACACAGTTAATTTGACCGCTAAAAATAATCCTGTCGCGATCGCTAAACCAGGTAAATATTTAAGTAAGTCTAACTCCCCATCTAAACGCAAGCTTAAAGCCAATACAGGTGTAATTAAAAATATAACCACATCACAAATCAGCAAATGGAAATTTCTTATTTTAAGTAATTTAGTTAAGAGAGTATTGGTAATTCTGCGTGTGGCTGCATCAGAAAGCATAAATAATATATTCATCAAAAACCTCTATAGCTTGCTGGTGATTGCATACAAGTGGCTCCCTAACAACAGGTAACACTGTGAGCAAATCGCGTGATGTCTGTTTGCTTGAGCTTCAGATCTCAAGCACCGACTTGCAGTGGAAATACATTTGATCTAGATAGTCTAAAGTCCCCAGCAGATTATTAGCCAAATAACTAGCTAAAGAATGCAAATTAAGTTTTTTTATTAAATTTTGACCCGTAAAATACTTTTAGCAGTTTTGGATAGTAAATATCTGCCAATTTGGCAGATTTTATCTAACTAGCGTTTTTGCATACAAGCGTTAGCTATTAATTAAACTGTTATTAATCACACAAATTTATAAAGTCAAAATTACAACAAAAAGGCGGTAATTCTACCGCCAAAAATAATTCTTTTCCATGATTCATAGTATTTGAGAGTAATTATTCACTCTTCGCTCGAAGTGAAAAATCAGACCTTTGCTTCTAAAGATTTCAGCAACTCAGTATTCACACCCGACTCACGAGTCAAAGCGATTTTCCCAGTCCGAGCAACTTCTTGTAGACCAAATTTTTGCAGTACCTGGACGATCGCTACCATTTTACCCGGATCGCCGACAACTTCCAAAGTCAGAGAATCCTCGGCCACGTCTACAACCCGCGCCCGAAAAATTTGCGATAATTCAATAATTTCCGACCGATTAGTACTCGAAGCATTCACCTTCAGCAGCATTAACTCGCGTTCTACACAGGGAGTCTCCGTTACATCCTGCACTTTGAGCACATTAACCAACTTATAAAGCTGCTTGGTAAGTTGCTCGATCGCGCGATCGTCACCGGGTACAACCATCGTAATTCGCGAGACACCTAAATGCTCAGCAGGACCCACAGCCAAACTTTCAATATTAAAACCACGACGGGCAAACAGACCAGAAATGCGGGATAGAACCCCGGATTCATCTTGAACGAGAACTGAGAGAGTATGTTTCATTGCCAACACAGGCGTACAAGAGCGCATCTCGGTTAAGGAAGACAACCAGTGGCGGCGCTACAGTTACTGCCAGATAAAATTGCTAAGTTAGCCTAAAATTGTACCCTGAAGTAGCTAAATGACGGCACTATCTCCACAAATATTTTCGTGCATCTTTTCCTCAATCGACTCGAAAGCACCGACTGGTCCATTCTAAAATTGCCTGATTTACAGCCTCTGGGCATTCATCATGAGGGCAATGTCCCGCATTCTCCAGACTGACTAAATGCACATTCGGATTGTAATCAGCAAATTGGCGGGCAAATTTTGGAGGAACCATCCGGTCTTGCAGTCCCCAAATCAAAAGTATCGGCATTTTCAACCGAGGTAAGACAAGTTTTACTTTCGGACCGAAATCCGCAGCGGAAACAGCTTTAAACAAAGCCGAAAAAGCCATCGCCGAACCCTGATCCTCCGTCGGATGGGCTAAAATTTCTACCAGTTCCGGAGTCACCGCCGAACTCCTAGCATAGGCAATCCCCGCCCAGCCACGCAACACACTTGGACGACGCAGGATATTAAATACAGCCTTTAGCAATAACGGCGAAGCTACAATATTTTTGATTCCCGCCACTACAGGTTGCAGGAACACGGGGATCGCTTCTTGCTCCAAAGACGGATCGGGCAGACTCATCATCACGATTCCTTGTACCATATCCGGATGAGTGTCAGCTGCCGCCAAGCAAACCAAAGACCCAATCGAATTCCCAACTAAAATCGCCGGTTGCCGGATCAAAAACTTCCAGAAATCGTAAACCTGTTGTACCCAAAGTTTTATATTGTAATTAGCAGTAGCTTTTTGCGAAGCACCAAAACCCAGAAGATCCAGCGCGTAGACCGTATGCTGCTGACTCAGAATTTCTAAATTATGTCGCCAGTGACCAATTGAAGCTCCAAATCCGTGTAGCAAGATTAACGGAGTCTGGCTGTGAGGTTCTTGAGGACGGATATAGGTGTAGCGGGTCTGCCAACCACGCCAAATCCAATCTCGTTGATTGCCAACTCTTTGCTGCCAAGGCAAGATCGTCGTCAAAATCCACCTCCTACTTCGTTAAATATCTCTATCTCTAAACTAGCGTGCCGGGAAGATGAACTAGAGCCTGATACTCTTTTAGGGAAATTAAACTTGCGATCGCGTTAACTTCGAGCATTTATACTTCTCCGCAAATATTAATTTTTGTCAACATTTATACAATATTATTTACATTGCATCAGCACTCTGAATCATTATTAAACCAGACTTAGGCAAATAAGCAACGTAATTACCTACAGAGGAATTACCATCAAAAATGTATTAATAAACACATTATGTAAACAACATCCTAGTGTAGCTGCCGAAGCACAGGATTTGCTTTCTAGTTATAATGTAAATAAACTTACATTGCCTTAAACAGCAATTTCGATTTTTTTAGTTGGACTGTTGTGTAATTTAGATTAAACAATGGGCATAAATACCCTCAAACTGAGTACAATAGCAGAAATACTTACCCTAGAAAATAGTCTACGCTAGAGTCATGTCTCCGGACGTGAGATTTTCAGCTATTGCCATAAGTGCATAACTGAGCACATGTTTCACTTGCAAACCCAATTCTAAACAAAGAGCTCCCCAAATCATAATGCCTGTGATTGAGAAAAAAAGAACTCGCGACCTACCCCAAATCAACGAACGAATTCGCTTTCCGAAAATTCGGGTCATTGACACCGATGGAGCGCAGCTTGGAATTATTACTCCACAAGAAGCAATTCAGCTCGCAGAGGAAAAAGAGTTAGACCTAGTACTGCTGAGTGATAAGGCTGACCCGCCTGTTTGCCGCATCATGGACTACGGCAAATATAAGTTCGAGATGGAGAAGAAAGCGCGGGAAGCTCGCAAAAAGCAGCATACTGCTGATGTAAAAGAAGTGAAGATGCGTTACAAAATTGAGGAACATGACTATAACGTGCGCGTTAAGCAAGCCGAGCGCTTTCTCAAAGACGGCGATAAGGTGAAAGCAACGGTCATGTTCCGAGGTCGAGAGATCCAGCATAGCGACCTAGCAGAGGAGCTACTTAAGCGCATGGCAACAGATCTAGATCCTTTTGGCGAGGTGCAGCAAGCGCCGAAGAAAGAAGGGCGAAATATGATGATGTTGATCTCACCCAAAAAATAACTAACGCTATTAATAACGACGGTTAGAATGCTAGCCAATAGGGGTCCTGACTGCTGAGGAGCAAAAATGCTACTTAGTTGCTCAGGACTTTTGCTATGGGTTAATTACAGCATCTGAGTGCGAAGAAGAGTAAATTGCGAAAAAAGCATGTTATCACAGAAAAGGAAATTCTGAATAAATATACTTTATATCTCAGTAATTTCCGGGGTAACGTTGCCAGATAAGACTGCATGGAACTGAAGAAACACTGGTTTGCGCTTAGTCGGAGTGCGATTCCGCAAATATTGGGGTGGGTGAATCTCCGACCGGAAGAAAGCGAACGAACTTGGCTAATGTTTGCTTTTTATACAACTACCTCAATTGGCTTGCGTTGGGCAGAGGATGGTACAGTAGCGCTGTTTTTAGGTAAATATGGTGCTAACTCACTACCGTTGATTTATATCGCTGGAGCAGCAATGAGCGCTGTTTTAAGCTTTTTCTACTCCTGGTTGCAAAAAATTCTACCCTTGCGAGTGGTGATTGTGGCGATCGCTCCCTGCATGGTCTTGCCACTCCTATTGCTACGTGTAGGATTAGAACTTCCGGATGCCATCATTACCATATTTATGCTAAGGCTATGGGTAGATGCACTTTATATCGTTAATGATCTCAACACCTCAATCGCCGCGAATCAATTATTTAACATTCGGGAGATTAAACGCGCCTACCCATTAGTCAGCAGTGGCATGTTGGTAGCAGATGTGATCAGTGGCTTCAGTTTGCCGCTGTTACTCCAAGCCGTCGGATTACATAACGTGATCTTAGTCGCCGTACCCGTCATACTGCTAGGAACACCAATTCTGGTGTATCTCACAAATAACTACCAGCAAGCCTTTCGTGATACCCCTCGACGGTTCGTAGAAGACACAATCTCGACTAACCGCCGCTTGAAAGGACCTTTAAAACGCTATGCTTGGCAGCTGTTTGCATTTTTTGGTCTAGTGCAAGGAATTGGATTGCTAATAGATTTCCAATATCTCAGCCAGCTAGATTTAAAATTCAACGGTCAAGAAATAGCTAGCTTCCTAGGTTTATTTGGCGGCATTTTGGGACTGTGTGAGCTAGCGACACAGTGGTTCGTTTCTAGTCGAGTGTTAGAGCGTTTGGGTGTATTTAGCACAGCAGCGATTTTACCAGTAAGTGTCGCCTGTTTGCTGCCACTATTCATATTCGGATTAAATTTATTTCCCATCTCACAAGCTCAGAATTTGTTTTGGAGTTTGATTCTCGTCAAATTCTTAGACGAATTATTGCGCTATACCTTTGTCAATAGCAGCGGACCCGTACTATTCCAACCGATTCCCGATAGCCTTCGCAGTCACGCTCAAACATTATCCGCCGGGATTGCCGAAGCAAGCTCTATGGGTATTATCGGAATCGTAATTTTAGCCACCTTATGGTTGTCTCACTTACTAGGACTATCCAAAAACACTATCTTGGTAGGAGAAACGATCTTTTTTGCCTGTGTTTGTATAAGATTAATTTTTGCCCTGCGATCGCGTTATGTAGACTTGTTAGTTTTAAGTGCCGAACGCGGACAAATCAATAACACAAATTTAGATTTGCGGACACTAAAATATGCTGTGATTGAAGCACTACAGCGAAATGGCACTGATAGCGACAAACGCTCTTGTATTGAACTTCTGAGCCAAATTGATCCGGAGCGAGTCGGGGAAGTTTTAGCACCCTTACTCCCCACCCTTTCCTCAGAATTACAGCAACAGAGCCTAGAAGTTATTTTAGTCGGAGGTGCAAATCCGGCTTATCTACCATTAGTCCAAGGTTTGTTAGATGATCACACCAGTTCTCCAGAAGTCATCGCCTTAGCCTTGCGCTATCTTTGGCTTAGCTCAACCAAGCGAGAACTGCAGCCACTAGAAAACTATCTCCACCCCGAAGAAAAGCCCGTCATCCGAGCTACCGCTGCTGCTTTACTGCTGCACCAAGGAACCCCTAAACACAAATTAACCGCCACCAAAACCCTGCGGCGCATGCTGACTCATCAACAAGAAAACGAGCGAGTCTGCGCCGTGCGAGCTTTACGACAAGCCGTTTACTTACAAACCTTGCGGCTAAATATCCCAAACCTTCTCCAAGATGAATCATTAGGTGTCCGCTGTGCTGTCTTAGAAACAATCGCCGCTACACATCTAGAAGAATATTATTCCGCACTCGTTCAAGGACTTTATTACAAATCTACTCGACGGACGGCGATTCAAGCTCTGGTGCAGTTAGAAGATGAAGCTTTGCCAATCTTGCTCCTCGTCGCTACGAATATTTATAAACCTGAAGTAGTGCGAATGTACTCATGGCGGGCAATTGGTCAGATTGGCACCATCGAAGCCGTTAAGACTTTACGGCTGTACCTGGAAAAATCATGGGGATCGACTAGACGGAATATTCTGCGGACATTACTCAAAATGCCTAAAGAAAAAACAATTGAGTATGTGCTCGATCCCGAAGGTGATGGTTTAGTCGAAAAATTAATCGAACAGGAGTTAGCGACTCTCGGTCAGATTTATGCCGCTTGTATCGACCTACAAAGAGTGAGCATGAATTTGGAATCAACCGAACCTGTTGGTCAAATGTTAGATTTACTGCAACAAGGACTGTATGATTTGCAAACAGATACAATCGAGCGGGTGTTACTGCTATTGAAGCTGATTTATCCAGTAGAAAATATCCAAGCAGTCTTGTCTAACCTGCGATCGCACAATGGCAGCCACTTAGCGCGAGGTTTAGAAATCTTAGACTATACCCTTAAGCTGCGCTGCAAACCAGTTTTGTTAACTGTTTTAGATCAGCGTTCCATTCAAGACAAACTCGACAGTCTTCTAGAGTTAAAATTGCTCAGCAATCAACGACTTGAACCTAAGGACCGCCTGCGCCATTTACTAGATTTACCCAACAGCCTTTCCGATTGGTGCTTAGCTTGTTGTTTTTATTATGCCCAAGCTGCCCGGATTGGACTGAAAACTACGCAGATTTTAACGAGTTTGCGTCACCCTAGTTGCATAGTTAGAGAAGCCGCGATCGGTTATCTAGTCTTGGTTTCACCCCGTGTCGTCAGCGAAATCCTCCCTCAACTTCAAAACGATCCCCACCCGCTGGTAGCGGCTCAAGTTCAACGATTGATGGCAAGATTAGAGATGGCACATTAAAAATTAGAAATTAATATTTCTAAAATTTTAATTATTAAATATGATAACCACCGTCGAGCGTTTGATCTTTGTGCGGCGAGTCTCAATTTTTCAGGAATTACGGGATGATTTTATTGTCAGACTAGCTGTAGTCATGGATGAGGTGTCTTTTCCTGCCAAACACACGATTTTTACTCGCGGACAAGAAGGGCAATCGCTCTACATTCTCGTTTCCGGTCAGGTCAAAGTCCATATTGGCGAAAAACAGTTAGCAAAATTTCAAAGAGGAGAATCTTTTGGAGAAATGTCTTTATTCGATGCTGAACCTCGTTCCGCATCAATCACAACATTAGAACCTTGTGATTGTTTGATTCTAACTCAAGATCAACTTTATGATGCCATTGAAGAAACGCCAGAAATTGCCGTAAATATTATCCGCATGCTCTCACGGCGCATTCGTGATTTGAACAGCAAAATTGACGATATGTCTAACCGCTAACATCTCAAAGGCTCATCAGTAGGTTGGCATAATAAATGTTACTAGTTTGTAGCGTTTTAACTCTCTCCGCTGGTTTATAGTTGCACTTTAGAGTCCTAGCACAACTACAAACCTCTGGGCTAAAATGCAACTACGAACCTTTGTAACAGAGGGACATAGAAATCGAAAATTAGCCATTCGCTAATTTGAGGATTTCCGCAGTCACACCGAGGCTTTCTTCAAATAGTGCTTCCCGTCCCCAACGCTGTAATTGTTGAGAGAGCAAAACTTCAGCCTTTTGTTCGGAAACTGAACTCACCTGTTGAAACAAGCCAGGAGATTGAGCACCACCTTGGGTTTCCATTCGCATACAACCGCCGGTTTCCGAGCAGATTACAGTCCCACAATCAGCCTCAAGATTGGTAGAACTCAAGCGGAGAGCAATTAAGTCTCCGTAAATCTCACCCGGATCGCCGACTGGAACTCCGCCTAACTCAGCTTCAACTACCTGCTGATCTGCTTTTTGAAATTTTACCCGCAGGATATCATAATCGCCCGATTCTTGCGTGACCTGAGTCGGACGCCAATCTAAACGACTTGCTAACCAACCTAAAAACATCAGCGCTTGAGTTGGGTTGCCTTTTTCGTAATCAATTGTAACTTTATCAACATCTTTCAAGGAAGCACGACGCTTGGGGGGATCAAAAGCTTCCGCCGTCAACTCTTGCCAAGCTGAGAGGCGACGCCAATTAAGGTCAGCCACCGGCACACCATCTTCCACCAATTTTTGGATGCTTAACAAATCTACATTTGGCTCGTTAAACTCACAAGAGTCCACAATCACGTTATTACATACTGCGGCTAATCGCTTGAACAAAGTGTTAGTAGCATCAGGGGTAGCTTTCCACCACAGAAACTTAGGCAAACCGCCGATTAACAAAGCGGGGATCAGCCCACCCACACGTTCTAAAGCCGTAGCTGTGCCTGTGAGGGTGATGTATTCGCAGCAAATCAGTGTACCTGAAGATTGCTTTTTGATGGGGCAATAGGCAGAGACTTGAGCCTGCACGCCTTCATCTTCGCCACTTACTGGACACAAAGCGATAATGCGGCAAGGGTTGCGGAGTGCAATCTCATCAGCAATTCTAGGGCTTTTAGCATCTAAACTATAATCCGCCGCCGTTGACCCACCCCGAGGCAACTTGCTGACTTCTTCGCGCAATTTACTCAGGCTCTCCGGATTAGCTGTACCAGTCACTGGTAATCCGGCGCTCTTTTGGAATTCTCGCAGCGCCGCTTCTGTCTGCGGGCCAGGAATACCATCAATCGGACCACTATAAAGTTTTAAAGCTGCTAACAGATACTGAGTTTGTTCTGGCTCGTACACAATCAAAGTAAATGTTGTTGCCCGTGTCGCGGCTGGAAGTCCGCCTTCCTCTCCCATACCATAATTCTGCCAAATCTGACTAAGTTCGGATTCAATTTCTGTCAGCGAAATGTCTTTTGGTGCCTGAATTGAATAAATCGTCTGAGTTTGGGCTGCCATAATATTTTTGAGTGGTGTAATTAAGAAAGAATTCAGGATTCATGCGTCAGTTGTCAGAACAAGGAGTCAGGAGTCATGCGTCGGTCGTCAGGAGTAAGTAAAATTCTGTAATTGTGTAGCGGGTCTGAATCTCCCATTCATTCTGAATTCTGAATTCTGACTCCTTTTTCACAATCTGCGCCAGCGGCGACCATCTTGGTTGATTAAGAATTCTGCTTCTTGAGGTTCCCAAGTACCAGCTTCATACTGAGGAACAGTCAGAGGATCTGCAGGTGCATCCCAAACTGTGAGGGCGGGAGTTACCACTTGCCAAGCCGCTTCTACTTCGTCTGCTCGTGTAAACAAACTTTGATCGCCCATCATACAATCTAGTAACAAGCGATCATAGGCATCACCAGTAGCGCGGATGCCAAAAGAACCATAGCTAAAATCCATATCTACAGAACGAGTGGAAACTAGCGATCCCGGCATTTTTACTTCAAAACGCAAGGCAATTCCTTCATTCGGTTGCAACCGCATTGCCAAAATATTGGCATTCATCTGTTGGGCGGCGGATTGAAAGATTCGCGATGGAACTTCACGGAAGTGGATGGAAATCTCACTGACTTTTTTCGGCATCCGCTTACCAGTCCGCAGGTAGAAAGGAACTCCGTGCCATCGCCAGTTGTCAACGAGAAATTTCATTGCCACATAGGTGGGTGTTGTGGAGTTGGGATTAACACCTGGTTCTTCTCGATACCCTTGTACAGGTTTTCCTTTCATCCACCCAGCACCGTACTGACCGCGCACTGCCGATCGCTCTAAATTATAGGTGTCAGCTAAACGTGTAGCTTGGAGAACTTTAACTTTTTCCGTGCGGAGACTGTCAGCATCTAAAGCGTTGGGAGGTTCCATCGCCGTCAAACAAAAAGTTTGCATCAGGTGGTTTTGCAGCATATCCCGCAGCGCCCCAGATGTTTCATAATATCCTGCCCGATCCTCGACGCCGACAGTTTCGGCAACGGTAATTTGGACGTGGTCAACAAATTGGCGATTCCACAGCGGTTCAAAAATCGCGTTAGCAAAGCGAAATACTAACAGGTTTTGAACTGTGTCTTTACCTAGATAGTGGTCAATCCGGTAGACTTGCTGTTCTTGGCAATATTTCTGGACTACTCGGTTGAGACTCTTGGCACTTCCCAAGTCACGACCAAATGGTTTTTCAATCATCAACCGATCCTTGATCGGATCGTCCAGCATTTGTAACGATCCTAACTGCTTAATCGCCTCAGGAAAGAATTTCGGAGCAACGGAAAGGTAAAAAACTCGGTTTCCCCGTGTCCCCCGCTTCTCGTCTAATTCACTTAACAGTTCTTTCAGTTTCTGGTAGCTTTCTGGATTGTCAATGTCACCGGGACAATAAAACAGACCTTGAGAGAAGTCTTTCCAGAGTTCTTCCTGACCGATCCCATCAGAAAATTGCTCAATGCCTTCCCGCATCTTTTCCCGAAAATAGTCATCACTCCATTCCCGACGGGCGACGCCGACAATAGTGGTTTCCGGCGGTATGCGACGTTCCCGGCGCAGTTTATAAAGTGCCGGTACCAACTTTCGCTGAGTTAAATCTCCAGAAGCACCGAAGATCACTATAATCTGCGGTTCGGGTAAACGTTCTTGCTGTAGACCAACGCGCAGAGGATTTTCTAGTAAAGCAACCATAATTTTACTGATGAGTGGCTTTTAGGTAAATGGTAAGTAGGGCTGCTCTCGATTCGGCGCATCAGTCCCCAGCCCGAATCGAGAACGCCCAGACATCTAAAATTCTTAGACTGGTGATAGTTGCTTGACTTTATCTTCCAAAGATGACATCAAGGATGTAAAAGGCTTGACAAATTTATCAATTCCGTCTATCAACAATTCATCCATCACTTGATCGATATTGATGTTGATATCGGGATCTTTGAGGCTTTCGATTAGCTGATAAGCTTCAGGAACGCCGGTTTCGATGCGATTGGCAACGTCGCAATGGTCGGCACAAGCCACAATTGTATTTGGTGGTAAGGTGTTGACTGTGTCAGGACCTACCAACTCATCAACGTACATGACATCACTGTAGCTGGGGTCTTTGGTGCTGGTGCTTGCCCACAGCAGGCGTTGCACTTTCGCGCCTTTTGACACTAAAGCTTGCCAACGATCGCTCTCGCAAATCTTTTTATATTCTTGGTACGCAATTCTCGCATTAGCGATCGCGACTTTTCCTTTAACTGCCAGCAATTTTGGTTCTACGGCAATATCATCTAGCCCTTTTTTGATTTTGGCATCAATTTTGCCGTCAATATTGCTATCAATTCGGCTGAGGAAGAAGGAAGCGACTGAGGCTATGTTGCTGATTTCTTTTCCAGCGGCGACTCGCGCTTCTAAACCGCGAATATAAGCCCAGGCTGATTCGACGTAGCTGTGAACCGAGAATAACAGCGTGACGTTGACATTGATCCCAGCGGCAATTACCTGCTCAATTGCTGGCAAACCGGCGGTTGTACCCGGAATTTTAATCATCACATTTTCCCGCCCTAGTTCTTCGTAATAGCGGAAAGCTTCTTTGATGGTGGCTTCAGTATCGTGGGCAATAGTTGGTGGCACTTCGATACTGACATAACCATCAAGTTTATTTGATGATTCGTATACAGGACGCAAGATATCACAGGCATCACGGATATCTTTAAATACCAACGATTCGTAAATTTTGTAGGTAGGTAACTTAGCGCGAATCCCCGCTTCAATGTCAGCGTCATAAATGACGTTACCAGCGATCGCTTTTTCAAAGATTGCCGGATTAGAGGTGATCCCGCAAATTCCTTGATTTTCAACAAGATCTTTGAGTTCCCCTGATTGGATAATGTCGCGGCTCAAATTATCGATCCAGATACTTTGACCGTATTGTTTAATCTCTAGCAGATGATTGGTTGTCATAACTTTCCTTTGGTAAGTTAAACACTCAGAGAATGTTTGATTTTCTTTACTGCGGTGTGCGCGATCGCGAGATCTCGGTGCGATCGCTTTCGTTTTTGGCGTGTTCTCGAATAAAAGACTCCACTAAAGCCACATCGTCCTTGCTACCTAAAATCAAAGGCGTGCGCTGATGTAGTTTTTCCGGGATCACATCCAAAATTTCTTGAGTTCCCGTAGTCGCACGACCACCGGCTTGCTCGATTAAAAAGGCTAAAGGAGCCGACTCGTAAAGCAACCGCAGCTTTCCTTCTGGTTTTTTTGTGGTGCCTGGGTACATGAATACACCCCCTTGCAACAGAATGCGATGAACATCACTGACCATTGCCCCACTATAGCGAGCGGTATAGCCTTCCGTGCGATGCACATAACGAATATATTCTCGGAATGGCTCTTCCCATTGCCAAAAATTGCCTTCGTTAACGCTGTAAACAGCACCGTGACTGGGAGTTTTAATATTTTCTTCAGTCAGAATAAACTCTCCTAAACTCGGGTCGAGAGTAAAAGAGTGGACTCCCTGACCGAGGCTATAGACCAGCATAGTGCTAGGTCCATAGAGGATGTATCCCGCCCCAATTTGCTTACGCCCAGAATTTAACAGCGGAGTGACATCGCCCTCCGTGCCTTGATGTTGCCCAATCGCAAATATAGAACCCAAACTTAAATTGTTATCCGTATTAGAAGAGCCATCAATTGGGTCATATAGCAGAGTATAACGACCTATTGGGCAATTTTCCGGGATCTCGTAAGGGAGTTCCATTTCCTCAGAGGCAAGGCGACAGACTAAACCACTTTGCTTAAATACGGAGATGAACACATCATTCGCGTAAACATCCATCTTTTTGACGGATTCTCCCTGTATGTTAGTCTCCCCCGTAAATCCCAGCACACCCGCCATCAATCCAGCACGGCTAAGGCGACGGGCAATGAGTTTGCCTGCCAAAGCAATGCGATTCATTAGCGCACTCAGATCCTGCGCCTCCGGCGACATCTGCATCTGCTGGAGAACGTGACGAGATAAAGTTGTGCAATCACGTTCCAAGGACTCTTCTAAGTGGACGTCCTGTAATTCATTAGATAATCCGGTGTCAGCCATTAGCTTTGTCCTCCCTGTAGAGTCAGCTCAACGCCTAATTAACGTCTGCTTCTGCTTCTATATTAGAAAGGGAATTCCCCATCGTGTCACTAGCCTTTAGATAAACTAAAGGAATAACTTAATTCTGTGCATGGGTAACATAAAACCGACAGAGCACAGCAATTATGCTGGGATCACCTGTCGGCGAGCTAGATAAAAATTTTAAAGTATTTAATTTGGCGACAAATTGTCACGATTTGATGGTTGACTAAAATATAGCGATTTGCTATTATTGATTTTCGGCTTTACTCATAGCCTTGAGATTGAGGTTTTCTGGGACCGCTACTGCGTCGGTCGTCATTAGCTTCTCTAGGCTTAGCCTTATTGACCCTTAATTGGCGTCCCATCCACTCAGCACCATCAAGTTCGGTGATAGCTGTGTCCTCATGGGCATCTTCATTCATGTCAACAAAGGCAAAACCGCGCATCCGACCTGTTTCCCGATCTGTAGGCAAAACAACTCTTTTGACAGTGCCGTACTCAGCAAACACTGCTTTTAGATCGTCTTCAGTGGCGCGGTAAGAAAGATTTCCAACGTAAATAGTCATGTGAATCACGTAAGACTGAACAAGAAAGTGCAAAGACTCAACAATTTAGACACGATTAAGTTACGTTTAATAACATCTTGTCTAAGTTAGCAACTTCTGGTGAGGACGTGATGACCGTATAGTTACAACATCTCGTCTACAACCAAAACAGTTGCAAGGCTGAACTTACACTTACCGCCATATCATATCGTATTGGCAGGTAGACAAAAAGTCTTATATCTTACAAACATCGCGACTAAGAATCAAACTTACTTATATGTATTTTAGGACACGGCAATAACACCGTGCCCCAAGATTCTAATCGATAGAAATTGACTGTGGCCCAGCAGATTTGCCATTTTGGACGACAGTCGGCATGTAAGTTGAGCCTTGTTGGCTCAGCCAGCTTTTAACTGGATCATCATTCAGACTCAGTCGCAGCATACCAGAGGCAAAACCGCCCAAAAATGAGATCGGGTGCTGAGTGAGTTGCTTAAATAAGGGGGTTAGCTCATCGATGAACATAGACAATCTTCCTTGCGTTGCTGTATTAAATAGCCTACTGGCTCAATCGTAACGTGCCATCCTCGATTGTTGAGGATGGTAACGTGCTATCGCCCGGTTGTTAAGTCAGGTTCTGATCCAGGTTTCTGTTCTGAGAACAAACATTTGTCTGAGTCACAACCAGCCGGACCCGCCTCCACCATCTCACCGGAATCATAGCGGCGTAGCGCGGCATTAAAATCATTGGTGACGCGACGCAATAGCACTCCTCTCGCCAGTTCATTGTACTCGGCTTGGGAAATCGGCTCAAATGGCAATCTGGGAAAAGATTGCAAATCGTCGAACCGTGCTAATAAAGCAGCGGAGATATAACCTTCATCATCGCGAATCGCTTCATAAATCCGCGTTCCTAAAGCTTCTACTTCGCCTTCCCGTAATTCAATCGTGGCGGAAGTATTGTGGGTGACATAATACTTTTGCACCTGCATGTAAAAATCCATTTGAGCGATCGCGCTAAATTGACTGATGTCAACTTCGTCAGCACCAGGTATATCAGCCCAAGGTACAGCCACGGGAATTTCTACCAGCCATTCTGTACATCTCGAATCAAAAGCATCATCCAGCAGATTACCATTCTCATCTTTATCAGATTGAGAAGGAATCACACTATAGCCATAGTCAATACAGGCTAAAGCGACCGGATCATTCTTGCGGAAGGTAATCCGGCGGATAAAACGTTGCGCTTTCGGTGGATGCCATCCAGGTGATGCGCCTGTCAGCAAGGATTTTGTTCCGGAAGGTTGGACAGTGGTACAGCGATTAGGAACCTTTAAACCGTGGCGTAAGCAATAATCGCTGACAGCAAGTTGGACAATTTTTTGCCAACGGCTGAGATATTCTTGCTCCTGTTGCTTGAATTTTAACCCAGCGATCGAGTTAGGTCGTCCTTCTGTCCACCAGTTTAGCCATTCCACACCAAAGGCATGGACAAAGAAGTCAAACAATCCCGTGAAAGATACACCCACAATCGGGTCGATTTCCCGGCTGTATTGGTAGCGCTGTTCATCGAATTTGTGATGCAAGAGTCCAGCTACTGATAATGCCCCAGCAGTGAAAGCGTCCTCTTGTTCTTGATAGTTATGGGGGTCTATTTGGTTTAAGTGAACCTCTGATAAATTACAGTGTAAATCGCTACCAATGATTTCCAGTTTTGTTAACCTAGAAGCTTTTTATCCTCTAGCTCTACAGGTTTCTCATTCCCTGTAGCTCCGCGTACATTTTCTACATTAAATTTATGCAGTCGGGCACTCTTGGAGAGATTATATTCTGCTCAAGCAGTTTCACTCTCTACGCTGTACGGTGTTAAAGGTTTGTTAATTTCTTTAATTACCACGGGATTAGCAAATATTTCTGGCGAAATATCCAATTTCAGCTTTCCCCGTATTTACCCGATGTTTAACGTGAGGCAAAATTACTCACCACACGGATTCAAGCCATAACGAGCTAAACGATGTTCTAGTTCATTAATCGCCATCTCTGGATAGCGTTCCTGTAACCAATGTTTTGCTGTACCTTGTTCGTAAGCTTGCAAAAATTCAGTTTTTAAAGTTTGTGTTGGCAGTAAATCAGAGTTAGATCTCGCGATCGCTTCCCCAGACCATTGAATTGCCCCTTCACCAGAATAATACTGTTTACGTACAGCCTCTACACAGTCTTCTAATGTCGGTTTGCGATGAAAAACTCTGGTGTGGTTCGCCATTCTCAAAGAATCGCGCTCTGGGTCAATTCGCCAGCTACCATTTTCATCTTGTTGCCAAAGATTATTCTTAGCATTTGCTCCTAATTCATCATCACCATAAAATTGCCTCATCCCCGCACTTCTACGGATATTACCTGCAACAATAGTAACTGCCGCTTCATCAATTAACAAACAGCACTCAACCGAATTTAATTGTCGACCGACAGCTTTATTTAAAATCGCCCCACAGCGCTGATAAAGTTCTGGTAACTTCACAGGATTCGCCACACCACCAAAACCCTTCAGCGTTTCACCAGAGGCGCGGACATCGCTAATATCGACAAAAACCGCAATTTCGCCGGTAAATCTTTGATCACTGGATAATTCCAGCAACGTTTGGTAAGACTTTACCCAACCTTGGCGACTATCACCAACGTGAATCGTCACGCGATCGCTCGCGACATCGACCTCCGTCTGTTCCCGACGTTCTCCAGCAGGTGTACTCCCAACTTCACCCTGCATGGCGATGTGCAGACGATTGCGGATGATCGGTAACTGATTGATATATTCTGGCTCAATCACCGCCCCAGTACCACAGCCCATCATTGCCAAATCCATCATTAAGCCAAAAGCACCCCAATCCACCAGATTAGTAGAAGTGCAATTATACGCACCAGAGAAATTTTCCGGCTTTTCTAGCCATTCGGTACCACCAACCCATAACCAGCGCCCACTCGGTAGAGATTTCATCTGGCGCTGCATCCGGTTAAGTAGAGCAGCTTCTTGGGTATTCAATTTCCCCAGCTTGATTAATCCTTGTAGCGTGCGATCGCATACCTGCTCCCATGTCTCTCGTCCCGTCGCAGTACGACGGCTATAAGTCCGGAAAAACACCGGATTGGCAGCAGGGGCGGTTTCAGGAACCTGGTTAGCTTGACGTTCTCGTTCCAGTTCGCGAACCATAAAATCTAGTCTTGTTGCTTTCGTTTAGATCAAGACTATAGACCATGTAGATGTAGCGGTCAAAGCTTGAAATATTCTGACAAATGCGCTAGTGGTAGTGTCACCATGATAAGAGAGTAAAAATATATATTGGCTGAATTAATGTCTTGTGCTCCTTGGCGCAGCGCGATCGCAAGTGCCTTACACCGCAACCGCAGTCTTGCTTACGCTCGCTATCTTCAATTGGCAACCATTGGTGAAAATCACCGTCCAGCAAACCGGACAGTAGTTTTTCGCGGCTTCTTGACCGATAGTGACCAGTTACAATTTATTACTGATATTCGGAGTGATAAAATCGCTCAAATCCAGCAGCAGCCTTGGTCAGAAGCCTGCTGGTATTTTCCAAATACGCGCGAACAATTTCGCCTGACTGGTCAATTGACTTTGTTTGACGCAGAGAGCGAATTTCAGTCAGCCCGCCAAAAGCTTTGGCAAGATTTAAGTGATAACGCCCGCTTGCAATTTGCTTGGCCCACTCCCGGTCAAGCTAGGTCAGAGGCGACAGCATTTGCTCCCGCCAATCCTGACCCTATTCAACCATCAGCAAATTTTTGTTTAATACTGCTCGATCCCATCCAAGTAGATCATCTAGAATTACGTGGCGAGCCGCAAAACCGCTGGCTTTACCGTCTTGACGACCAAACCTGGTCTAAACAAGAGGTTAACCCTTAGACTTTGATGATTTAAATCCCAGCACCATCGAGAAACTGCTGAATCGCTTTGTCTCTCAGGCTACAGCGATCTCTTTCTTGTATCGATTCTACTGATGGCGCTGGCAATTCGACAAAAACTTTTGTTTTGTATCTTTCTTGTGGCTCTAAAGTTTGAATTTTTTGTTCTAACGCCTCGATCCGATCAACTAAAGCGCGAATGACTTCGGCTTCTGAGTCGGGTAAGGAACCGTGTTCTAGAGGGTCAACGCGCACGCCAGAGCGATAGATAATCCGACCGGGGATACCGACGACTGTACAATCAGACGGCACATCCCGTAAGACAACTGAGCCTGCGCCAATGCGGACATTATTCCCAATTTGAATATTCCCTAACACCTTGGCTCCAGCTCCCACAACGACATTTTCCCCTACAGTTGGGTGACGTTTGCCGCTTTCTTTACCAGTACCACCTAGGGTAACGCCTTGATATATCAACGCCGAATCGCCGATGATCGCTGTTTCTCCAATAACTACACCCATCCCGTGATCAATAAATACACCCTTTCCAATCAACGCGCCTGGGTGAATTTCAATTCCAGTGATAAAGCGAGAAATATAGGAAATTAATCGCGGAATAAACGGCATATCCCTCTTGTATAACCAATGAGCGAATCTGTGGAATACCAGCGCTTGCAATCCGGGATAGCAAAATAAAACTTCTAACCAGTTGCGGGCAGCTGGGTCACGCTCAAAAATAATGCGAAAGTCTGCAATTAATATAGACAGCAAAATGTGTTACCCTCGGTTTGGCAATGAAGGTGCTAAAGACTATTTTAACTTCACTCGTGTCATTAGTGAAAATCTTTAACAATCATCACTTTTTCTGAGGCTGCTGGACTGAGATATTGTAGTTAAACTTTAACCCAGATTTAAAACTACCTACCCAAACCTGATAAGTTCCGGCTTTCAAATTAGTCGCATCAATACTGGCGTCTTTACTTGAGCCTGTATCATCACCACACCAAATGTCATTATCGTTTGGTCCCTTCATCATCAGCGTGGTGTCATAACCGCCACTATTAATTTTAATACTGAGAGCAGAAAAGTCTTTTTGCAAGACGATGATGTGATCTGGAGTGGGAGTCGCAAAGCCAAGACAAACATTGTTCAGGCGATCATGGTTGGTAATAGCAGACAAAGAATAAGTTCCGCCGGTATAACCCACGCCAATGCCTTGATTAGGCTCGAAGCCAGGGGAAAGTTGAAAATTGCCAAAATTTGCTGTGGCGGCGAGTGCGGATACCGGCGCGACGACAAATACTGCCCATAACCAATGGTGTTGAAACCGAAGTAAAGGGCGGATAAATCTCATATAAGTTATAACTAAGAGCCTATGGTTGCTTTATATACCTATATTAGCTAATTCTCCTAGAAATTACGTAATCCCTGTGGCACCTGAAAATGTGGCACACTATTTAGCTTTTAAGTCAAAAAGCACACCAGCTTTAAGTAATTCACTTTCATTACCGTAACTACTAACAGTGAGCGATCGCAGCCGCTCAAAAAACGGTTTGCCAATAACTTCCGCTAGCTGGAGGATCGGGAATTGTCGTTCTAAAATTTCGTGACTCTTCTGCCAATCGAGATAGACATAACCTTGGTTCTGCTTGGGAAGAGCGCCAATGCTATCTTTAAAATTGCGGTTGTTAACTAAGGAATTTTTCTCGGCGGTAAGTGCAGCATTGATCATGGCAATCGAATTGGCAAAAATTTCGTAATTTCCTACCGTTGTATGCACACCTTGTACTTGCGCCGCCAGAGTGATTGCTCCGGGGTCTTTGTTAGTCGCTGCAATCAACTTTGTCCAAGCGAAGATTTGTTGATTACCAACAGTGATAGGATTAATGCTCAGTCCGAGAGAAGTTGCTAAAGCATCCAAACGCGCAATCCCATCTGTCGCCGCAGTCGATTTCTCAGCCACAAAAATCCAATCTGGATTCGTTTGCTCTTTCTCAGGTGACAAGCCCAGAGCATACTCTCCCTGAACCCAACTAAATATATCTGCTCTTAGATTTATACCCCAGCGTTGTTGAAGATCTGCCAGTGGTTGATTTACCAAGCTAGAAATTAAATCGGACGTACCGGATAAAGCCGTAGCAACTTGCGTCCCCAGTTTGGCTAAATCAGTTTTATCTAAATGGCTTAAATCAGACCCAGAAATTGCCAAACCTGTAGCTGAGGGAATATATTGCATAGCGCCTACAGGACCAGATAAAGCAACTGGTGGTGTCAATTCTGATTGCGGGGCGGCGAGAATTGTGGTTTGAGCAAATAAGCCTTGAGATTTGAGTGCCAAAGAAACTACTTGGCTTTCATAAGGAAGGCGCGTTGCTAATTTTAAACCTTGCCATGCGGCTACCGCCGGGAGGTTAAGAAAAGCACTAGCAATAGATCCAGACGGTAACTGTTTGAGCGCTTCTTGGTATTTAATAGAACTAGTCAAATTCAGATCGGGAACTTGAAGATTGTTAATTGCCTCAAATATTACTTTGGGATGATTGGCGAATAAAACAAAGCGATCGCCAACAACTGCACCAGCGATTTGATTTTTCTCCGTCGAAACGTCCTTTTTCGCTGGAGTGACAGGAAACGCCTCTTCCGTTTCATAAATCACCTTCACACCCTGAGACTGCTCAACAGCAATTTTCGCACCAGCTAAAGCTCGCCCGGAAAAGAACAAATCGACAAATTCGCGGCTTTTTTTAGCGTTATTGGTCGCCAGTGCCATTAAATACCCTGGCTGCTGTCCATTCTCTGGCGTCCGATCAAGATCTACACTAGTAACAGCCAAACTAATTTCCTGACCTAACCAAGGTTGGATATCTTGGCGATAATCGATTCTGGTGTCAGCGAACAAACTTGTTTTTAGCTGAGACAATTCTTTCAGCGAAGAACCTGGTAAATTCTCCAAACGATCTGGATTCACCAGCAAGGAGACCGTCACTGGGGCTGATTTCGAGATTAGCGCCGCTGTAGGTGTACTCAACACGCCGTTACCTTGGATCAAAGAAGGACTACGACGGAACCACCAACCACCAATGCCGATCACTAGGATGATGACACCGACTGCCAGAACATTGAAAAATGAACGTTTATTCATGATTTTTCACACATCAGACCGCCTCTCTTGACAAGATTACCGATAAATTGTCACCCACGTAACATTTTTGCCATCTAAGTCTCCAATTATAATTTTTTCAGGAAATCTTATGTCAGCCAAATCCGGCGAACCCTTAGCCCAAATTAGTGTTGAAGAACTGGCAGAGCTTTTAGCCTCTGGCGTAGAAAATATTCAGTTATTGGATGTGCGGGAACCAGAAGAAGTTGCCACAGCAAATATCGATGGTTTTGTCAATCTCCCTTTAAGCCAATTTAGCAATTGGGCAGAGCAGATTTCTACCAAATTGGCTGTAGATGCGGAAACTTTAGTACTTTGCCATCACGGTATCCGTTCTGCTCAGATGTGCCAATGGTTAATTACTCAAGGCTTCACGAATGTGAAAAATATTTCTGGCGGGATTGCGGCTTATTCTATTCGGGTAGATCGGCGCATCCCGCAGTATTAAGACAGTCTTTTCGCTTTTTTGGTTTGTATTTGCTATTCTTGACAAACGTACCTCGCTCTCTTTGGAGGAATATCGTACTTTGCAGATCTAAACGATGTGCCATTTTCTGAGAGTTATAGCACTCAGGTAGCGATTGTTAGTGACATTCGCTACCAAGGTATCTCTAGGCTTGTGCGAGAATTTAAGTATCTACCGCTTGGGCGGTTTAGCTCTTTGTGTATCTTCAGTCAATGTCCAAGATAGATCTTTCCAGTTAATGATTGTCGCATTCATTTAGACACATCGGACATAAAGTTACCCGATAATTTATTTTTAAATTCCCTTTTTCTCACTTTGATTAAACTCGGCTTCGGTCAAACATCGGCTATGCAAGTTCAGCTTACAAATCGTCAACAGCAAATACTTAGGGCAACGGTACGTCACTACATTGCCACCGCAGAACCA
>Ga0209512_1000813_pt1 | contig 44799 bp, 41 predicted proteins | sample frozenSSSSmetaG_FD_184142 | JGI IMG/M metagenome (GOLD analysis project Ga0209512, IMG submission 184142) | Glacier valley bacterial and archeal communities from Borup Fiord, Nunavut, Canada, to study Microbial Dark Matter (Phase II) -... | ecosystem: Environmental > Aquatic > Freshwater > Ice >...
CAATACGGCGTTTAACTTAAATTCATTTGTATATTTATTATTTGTTTCTACTCTTTTAGACATAAAAATCCCCCTTAATATTATACACTGTTTTTTATTCAGTGTCTACATTAAGGGGAATAGTTCACAATATTTATAGTAAGTTTTTTATTGTGTATATAAGTTTTGTTTTCCTTAGATTTATACTTAAATAATTCTGTATACATAATAAAATAAGCATATTTATACCTATGTCCTACGGTTTACTTTATAATTTGAACATGTATTTACATAACTTTATGTCAAATTTGTTGAAAATGATTGCAAATTGCATAAAAATAGTATATAATATCTATATTCAATGGAGGGCATAACGATGAAAGTTATAGTAGATGAATTTATAAGTTATTTAGAATCAAGGCATGCAGCTATAAATACGATAGCTTCATACGAACGTGATATTATTAAATTTGAATATTACTTTGAAAGCCAAAATAAAAAAATATTTAATTTAACTAAAGATGATATGCAAGAATATTTAAATGCTTTAATGTTAGAAGGAAAAGCAAATTCAACGATATCAAGAGTATCGGCTTCTATAAAAGCTTATTATAAATATTTAGTAAGTAGAAACTTAGCAGAAAGCAATATTGCTATGAATGCAGTTACATACAAAGTTGATAAAAAAGAACCAGGAATACTATCAAAAGGTGAGATTGAAGAATTGTTAAAACAACCAATTGAAAGTGATTTAAAGGGTCAAAGAGATCAAACAATGCTGCAAACATTATATTCTACTGGAATGAGAGTAACAGAACTTATATCTTTAAAAGTAAGTGATGTTAATTTTACCAATGGAACAATTAAGATTGCTAAAAATAAGACATCAAGAGTTATTAAATTAAGTAACTCATCAATGAAGTATTTAACTAATTATATTTTGAATATGAGACCTTTACTTACAAAATTAGATACTGATGATACATTATTTTTAAATGCTAATGGAAAAAAACTTACAAGACAAGGGTTTTGGAAGATTCTTAAACAGTATAAAGATAAAGCAAACATAACAAAGGAATTAACACCACATACTCTTAGACATTCATTTGCAGTCCATCAACTTAGAGACGGAATAGACATGAAAAAATTACAAGAAATTCTTGGACATACTGATATAGCAACTACAATGATGTATAATAGTTTTTTAGATAAGGATATAAACGTATAAAGTATTTTCAAACCCTTCTGCGGAAGGGTTTTTATTTTAATTAGGAGTTTGATTAAATTATGAGTAGATATAATGATACTAAAAAAGTTAGTATATTAGCTATAGTAGCAAATGCATTTTTATTTGTTATTAAGATAACGGTTGCTTTAACTAGTCGAAGTCAGGGTTTATTAGCTGATGCAATAAATAGTGGAACTGATATATTCACTTCTATTATGACATATATAGGAAACAGACTTGCAAGTAAGCCTCGTGATAAAGAACATCCTTATGGTCATGGTAAAGTTGAATATGTTTTCTCATTGATTATTAGTATAGCTATGATATTTTTAAGTTACAAAACGCTAATTAACTCATATATGGCTGTAGTATCAAAAAAGGAATTAGTATTTTCATATTATTTAATTATAGTTTGTGTAATAACAATTATAGTTAAGTTGTTTTTGTTTATTTATACATCAAAGATGGCAAAAGTTCATGAAAATTTATTAATAACAGCAGCTTCAGAAGATCATAGAAATGATATTTTTCTAAGTTTAGCAACATTAATAGGAATAGTTTGTTCAAAATATGGTCTATATTATATTGATGGTATAGTAGGTGGGTTCATATCAATATGGATTGCATATGTAGCTATAAAATTATTTTTATCTGCATATTCAGTATTAATAGATACAGATATAAACGATGGATTAAAAGCAAAAATAATTAACGTTATAAATGAATCTAATAATTGTAAGATTGATAGTTTAAAATCAAGTCCTGTTGGAGTTAATTACATATTACTTATGGAGATAACAGTTGAAGATCATGTTACTTTAGAAGAAGGGCATGCAATTGCAGAAAATATAAAAAAAGAAGTATGTAAAATAGAAAAAATAGTTGACGCTATAATACATGTTAATCCAAAAATATAATATGTATTAACTTATATAAATAACACAGAACTATCACAAAAACATTATATAATATATAATAAGGAAGTGATATAAGATGATGAAAATACTAGTAGTAGATGATGAACCTAGAATTAGGCAAGTTGTAAAAGAATACGGCATAGTAAATAATTATGAAATACATGAAGCAGGGGACGGATTAGAAGCTATAGAAAAATGTAAATTAGCTAAATACGATCTTGTTATTCTTGATATAATGATGCCTAAATTAGATGGTATAGAAACTGCAAAGAAGATAAAAGAATTTGACAAGGATATAAGCATAATTATGCTTTCAGCCAAGGGTGAAGAATATGATAAACTTTTGGGATTTGATATAGGTGCTGATGATTATGTTACTAAACCTTTTAGCCCTAAAGAACTAATGGCTAGAATAAATGCCATTTTAAATAGAAATAATATCAAACATAAAATATATAATTTTGATGGACTATGTATAGATATGACTTCAAGAGAAGTATGTACAGATAACGAAATAGTTAAACTTTCTCCTAAAGAGTATGATTTACTATTTTACTTAGTTGTAAACAAAAACATTGCATTGTCTAGAGAAAATTTACTAATAAATGTTTGGGGATATGACTTTTATGGTGATGATAGAACAGTTGATACTCATATTAAAACATTAAGAAATAATTTAGGAAAATATAGGGACTTTGTTGTTACTCTAAGAGGGATGGGGTATAAATTTGAATATAAAGTTTAATAGTATTAAAAATAAATTTATAACATATTTTACTATGTTTTCGGTAGCAATATTTATAATACTTTGGATAATGCAAGTTGTACTTATACAAGCATATTATAAAAGTATGATTGAAAACGAACTGATTAATATAGGAAAAGATGTAACTCGTAATTATAAAGATGTAGATTTGTTAGATGAGACATCATATAAAAATTCAATGAATATATTAGTATTTGATGAAACTGGTAATATAAAATATTCATCACAGTCATCAGACAAACCTTTTTATATTGATTTAGACCAAGCAATTGCTAATCTTAAAAATAACAATGGTAATTACACTACATATACCGTGAAAATACCTAGACTTAGGTCAGAGAGCATTGTATACTCAAATAAGGTAAATGATACATACATTATAGTATCTACTAATATAGAGCCTATAGGAGCAGCTACAAAAGTACTTTCAAATCAATTAATATATATAACTATAACATTAGTATTCTTATCATTCATTATATCAATATATATATCAAAAAAATTTGTAAAGCCAATAACTGAGATAACAAATACAGCTAAGGAACTTGGAAAAGGAAACTACAATGTAGTCTTTAAAGAAAGTGAATATGAAGAAATAAACAATTTGGCTAATTCACTCAATTACAGTGCAAATGAACTTAAAAAAACAGATGGTCTCAGAAAAGAATTAATAGCAAATGTATCACATGATATAAAGACACCACTTACTATAATAAAAGCTTATTCAGAAATGATTAAAGATTTATCTGGTGATATAAAAGAAAAAAGAGATGAACATTTATCAGTTATAATTGATCAAGCTGATTTACTTACAAAGCTTACAGATGATATGATGAATCTATCTAGACTAGAAACAGGAACTGCTAAATTAAATAATGAACAGTATGATATTGTACCTCAAGTTAATAATATACTAAACAGTTTTAGATGTTTTGAGGATTATAAATTTATATTGAGTGTTGAAAATGATTTAAAAGAATGTATAGTTAATGCCGATAAAATAAAAATTTATCAAGTGTTATATAATTTAATAAGTAATGCAATAAATTTTGTTGGAGAAGACAAGACGGTATATATAAATATATTGAACAAAAATAATATAGTAAGAATAGAAATAAAAGATAATGGAAAAGGAATTGCAGATGTTTCTCAAATTTTTGATAGGTATTATAAGTCAAATGATAAATTTAGAAAATCTGGATGTGGAACAGGACTTGGACTTTCTATTGTAAAAAATATTTTAGAACTACATAATTTTAAATATGGAGTGAATAGTAAAGTAGGAATAGGTACAACTTTTTGGTTTGAACTATAGAAAATAGTATAAATAAAGTCGTGTAAATATAATATTTACACGACTTTTATTTTATTACAAAACATAAAACATAACAGAAATAAAATGAAATATACTACCTAATAATACAAAACAATGCCATATTGAATGAAAGTATTTCACTTTAAATATGTAAAAGAAGGTTCCTGAAATATATGCTATCCCACCTGCAGCTAACCAATATACACCTGCCATAGCGTTGTTAGCGCTCATAATTGATGTTAATTGTGGCATTGCAAAAACTACAATACAACCTAATAATATATAGGATAAAGTTTCAAAAATTTTGAATTTTCCAATAAACATTGTACTTAATGTGATTCCAATTATTGCTAAAGTCCAAATTGCTATAAATATTGACCAACCAATCATACCGTCTTGTCTTAAAACAACTAAAGTGAATGGTGTGTAAGTTCCAGCAATAAGTAAATATATTGATGCATGATCAAATATTCTAAAAACTTTTTTTAATCTATCGCTTCTAAAAGCATGGTATAAAGTTGACATTGTGTATAATAATACCAATGTACCACCATATATTGATACAGAAACTATTTGCCATACGTTACCATACAAAGCAGCAAATACTACCATTATTGTAAGAGCTACTATTGAAAAAAGTGCTCCAACACCATGTGTTACTGCATTTGCTATTTCCTCACCTACTGAATATTTCATATCTAGACCTAAATATTTATTTAACAATTAGTTTAATAAATATTTTTTTACCTTTCTTTAAAATATTAGACTCTTTTTTATTATCTATCTTATAATTTATATCAGTAATTTTCTCATCATTTACAAATATACCACCTTGAGAAACTAGAATTTTCCCTTGTCCTTTAGATGTAGTTAAACCACATTTTATAAGTATATCTAATATGTTTAAAGTATCTGAATCTACTTCAACTGTTGGCATGTTTTCAGATACATTTGAATTTTCAAATAGTTCTTCAGCAGTTTTTTTTGCGATTTTAGCTTCTTCTTCTCCATGAATTAATTTAGTTATTTCAAAAGCAGCTATTTTTTTAGCTTCGTTTATTTCATTATCTTTTAATGATGATAATCTTTTTACTTCATCCATTGGTAGGAAAGTAAGCATTTTTAAAACATCATATACTTCACTATCTTCAATATTTCTCCAATATTGATAAAAGTCATAGACACTTGTTTTTTCTTTATTTAACCATAGAGCACCACTAACAGTTTTACCCATCTTTTTACCTTCACTGTTAAGTAAAAGTGGACATGTTAAGCAAAAACTACCACTTTTGTGTATTTTACGTATTAAATCCACTCCACCAAGTAAATTAGACCATTGATCATCCCCACCAATTTCTAATTTACAATTTTCATTTTCAAATAGGTGCAAAAAGTCATAGCTTTGCATAATCATATAATTCAATTCAAAAAAAGTTAAACCGTTTTCCATACGTTGTTTGTAGCATTCTGCTGCAAGCATTCTATTTACATTAAAATGAACACCAATTTTAGATATAAAATCTAGATAGTTTAAATTTGAAAGCCAGTCTGCATTATTAACTATAACAGCTTTATTTTCACCTTCAAATGAAATAAATCTGCTTACTTGTTTTTTTATACTTTCTACATTACTTTGTATATCCTCTTTTGTAAGCATTTTTCTCATATCAGTTTTACCTGATGGATCACCAATTACTGCAGTGCCACCTCCAATTAATATAACTGGTCTATGACCAGCTTTTTGAAAATGTGACATCATCATAAGTGGTATAAAATGGCCTATATGTAAACTATTAGCAGTTGGATCTATTCCTAAATATAGCGAAATTTTTTCCTTACCTACTAATTCTTTAAATTCATCTTCGAATGTTATTTGTTTTATTAGTTCTCTAGATTTTAAAACATCATATATTGTATTATTCATGTAATCACTCCTTATAGATAGTATACCATAATATGGATAAGAATTAAAGTGAAAAATGTAAAAATAATATTAAAATATTAAAAAATCAACTTAAATTTATAGAATTAGTTAAAAATAATTGAAATATGTGAGAAAAGATGGTAATATATATGTACATAGAGAAAGGAATAGTGAGAAAATGTTTGAAAAATTTTACCCAACGTTTATGTTTGATAAAATAGAAGATATACCTTATGAATTATTTAAAAAAGAAAGAATTACAGCTGTAATATTTGATATGGATAATACACTGGTAGATCATAAATATGCATATAATAAAAATGTTAAGGAATGGCTTAAAGAATTAAAAAAGAAGAATATAAAAATATGTATTTTAAGCAACTCACCTAAAACAACTATAGTTAAAAAAATTGGAAAAGAATTATCAATGAAATATTTGTATAATGCCTTTAAACCTTGGTCTTTTGGATTCAAAAAAGCAATGGATTTGTTAGATGAAAAAAAAGAAAATATAATAATAATTGGAGATCAATTATTTACTGATATATATGGTGGAAATAGATTTGGAATAAGGACAATACTTGTTAAACCTATTGAAAAAAAAGAATTTTGGGGAACAAGAATTAAAAGACCAATAGAAAAATTTATTATAAATAAATACAAAGGAAACGAAAAATATAATAAGGAGAACAACAAATGATAATTGGATACATAGCAATGGCAGTTATAGCAATAATTTTAGGACAAATTGTTTCACATTTAAACTTAAAAATGCCTCCAGTCGTATCTGAAGAAATAACATACAAGGTATTTTTTAAAAATTTTAAGAATGATTTCAAATTTGATTTTAAGTATTCTATTATATTACTTATTCTTTTTGAAGCAATTATGTATTTTGTAGGAAATGTCTATGTTTCATATATATATGCAATATTAGTTGCTACATTAATGGTAGTGTTTTCTATTGATTATAGATTTCAACTAATACCTGATGAAACTCATGCAGTAATAATATTGCTAGGAATAGTAAACTTATTTATGAATTTGAGTTTATGGTATTCTTATGTTATTGGTATGGCTATTGGAGCAGGAATATTTTATGGCTTATCAATGTTAGCTGTTATAATATTAAAAAAAGAAGGTATGGGTTTTGGTGATGTTAAACTTATGGGAGCTCTTGGCTTTTTATTTGGAATGAAAAGCATATTAGTTATTACACTTGTATCTTTTTTTATAGGAGCAATTATAGGTGGATTATTACTATTATTAAAGAGAAAACAAGTTGATAGTTATATGCCTTTTGGACCATTTATAGTTATAGCAACTATAATAATAATATTTATAAATCCAAATGATATAATACAACTATATATTAGTTTATGTACAGGGCTTAGCACGGTAGTGACTGACTTAGTATTTAATCTTACGAATAAATAAATAATGTTAAAGGAGAACAATTATGAAAAAACCAGAGTTACTAGCACCAGCAGGAAGTTTAGAAAAAGCTAAAGTTGCTTTTATGTATGGAGCAGATGCTGTGTATGCAGGAACTTCAAAACTATCACTTAGAACAAGAGCAGAAATGAATAGTGATACACTTGAGGATACAATAGAATACGCTCATAGTATAGGAAAAAAAGTATATGTTGCGCTTAATATATATGCGCATGATGAAGATTACGAAGAAATAGAAAGAGAAGTTAAAAGATTGACAGCTATAAATGCAGATGCTATTATAGCAAGTGATGTTGGTGTTATAGCTAAAATAAAAGAGATATCACCCAACATGGAAATACATATAAGTACTCAAGCAAATACAGTTAGTGTGCATGCTGCTAAATTTTGGCATGATTATGGAGCTAAAAGAGTAATACTTGCTAGAGAATTAAGTAGAGAAAAAATAGATTATATAATGAAAAACAAACCAGAAAGTTTGGAAATTGAGACATTTGTACACGGAGCAATATGCTATGCATATTCTGGCAGATGTTATATGAGTAAATATCTATCAAATAGATGTGCTAATTTAGGTGATTGTGCTCAAACTTGTAGATGGCAATATAATGTATATGCCACAGAAGTAAATAATCCAGAGAGCAGAATAAATATAGATTTTGATGAAAAAGGTACATATATAATGTCTTCTAAAGATTTATGCTTGATTAAGCGTATACCTGATATTATAACTATGGGAATAAGTAGTTTGAAAATTGAAGGAAGATTAAAAACTGATTATTACTTATCAACAGTAGTTAGAGCATATAGAAAAGCTATAGATGATTGTTATAAACTGATAGAAAATAACGAAGTAGACAAATATGATTATACTGAATATTTATCTGAATTAGGTAAAGTTAAAACAAGAGGTTTATCTGAATTTTATTATATAGATGAAAATAACCAAGATATACATGATTTAGATGGTCAAAGTGATAATATTGGTTATGAATATGCAGGTAAAGTAGTTAATAATACAGGTGATATAACAGTAATCGAAATAAAAAACAAGTTATCTATTGGAGATAAATTAGATATATTATATGTTGGGGATTTAGATATAAAAGAATTTGAAATAACAGAATTATATAATATTGACACCAATGAGAAAATTGATACAGTTAATCCAGGAAAAAAAGGACAATTAGTTAAAATTAAGATTCCATACGAAGTAAGTATCGGATTAATAATAAGAAGAAAAAAATAATATATAATATATGGCATACCATTGTAATAATAATGATACAAAAATAATATTATGTAGTAACAACTGCTATCTTAATAATACAAAACATATACAAATAATGTATATGTTTTGTAAGATATAACTAAATAATTCAATCAAATTAAGGTATATTTAAAGTTGTTATTTACTATTACATTTTAAAGCAAATGGCTACAGTAAAGCATGTAACTAGTCTTTAGTAATATAAATGAAATGCAATGCAATTATAAAATATTATTAAAATGATTTAAAGCCTATTTTTACTTATTATATCAACGATATTCAATGTTTTATAATTAACAACACACTATAATTTTTACATTATATTTGACAAACAGAATAAAATATAGTATAATATAGTTAGCCTTAATTAAAAGGAGGAACTTATAGTGAAGGAAGATAAAGCGTATGTTTTAAGAAAAGCACTAGTAATAATAACTGTTATGTTAATATTTATTACTGCTGGTATTTCGCTTGTAGCGATGCAAATAAAAACTGTGACTTTTAATTATTTCGGAGATATAAAAACAATAAAAACTTTATCTATAAATATAGAGAGTTTTTTATTACAAAACAAAATAAAATTGAGTGATGATATGATATTATCACCAACAAAAGATACAAAAATTAAAAACAATATGGAAATAAAAATTTATTCAAATAAAGAAATATCTAAAATAGATACTCTTGCTATGTATGCTCAGTATAAACCAGTAGTTGCTAAAATTATTGAAGTTTCTGAAGCAATACCGTTTGTAGAGGAACAAGTAAATAACCCAACTATTAATAGAGGGGTAAGCAAAATTTCTAAAGAAGGAACAAATGGAGAAAAAGTTATAAAATACTTAGTAAAATATGCAGGAGAGACAGAAATATATAAGGCAGAATTAAAAGTTGATACAAAGACAGAAGCACAAAATAAAGTTATTGAGGTTGGAACTAAATTAAATCCGGTTGTTTCAAGAACAGCTCCAGTAATTATACCAACAGTAGATAGCGGATTTAGAAGTTATAATATTAAATTACCAGTTGATCAACAACAGTATGCTTATAGTATGTGTCAAAAATATGGTGTACAATATGAATTATTACTTGCTGTAATGTACAAAGAAAGTGGATATAATTCAGGCTCTATTGGTGGTGGAAATTCTTATGGACTTTGCCAAATACACATATCAAATCATACAAATTTAAGAAATAGATTAGGAATATCAAATTTTCTAGATCCATACGATAATATTAAAGCGGGTGCTTATATGCTATCATTGTATATGAATAGTGGTAGAAAAGTATCTAGTGATGCTGGAACAATTGAAGTATATGCTTTAAACTCATACAATATGGGTGAAGGAAGTTATTTCAGTAATTGTTATAGTAAAGGTATAGTAGATAGAAGTTATAGTAATTCAGCAATCAGTATAAAAAACAGATTAATTAATAATGGCGGATTATAATAAATTAAAATAAGTAGCATAATATTTAAACTATGCTACTTATATTTTTAAGGAGTTGATTAAAATAGATACTTTAAAATTTACGAAAGAACTTTTAAAAACAAACGATATTAGAGCAAAAAAATCATATGGGCAAAACTTCTTAATAGATGACGACGTTCTTAAAGAAATTGTTAAATTATCAGATATAAATGAAAATGATTTGGTTATAGAAATCGGACCAGGACTGGGAAATTTAACTTATTATCTACAAAATAGTAATTTATTATTAATTGAAATTGATGATAGAATGCTAGAAATATTACAAGATAGATTTGGCAGTAATGAAAATATAACAATAATCAATAATGATGTATTGAAGTTAAATATTGATGAAGAGATAGATAAAATAGAAAAGGCTAAAAATGTTAAATTCAATAAAATTAAAGTTGTTGCAAATTTACCGTATTATATAACATCACCAATAATATTTAAACTACTAGAAGATTCTACTAAAGTATCTGAGATAGTAGTAATGGTTCAAGAAGAAGTAGCAGATAGAATAATAGCAAAAAGCAAATCTAAAGATTATGGTATTTTAACTTTAATGATACAATACTATGCTAGAGCGACTAAGGAAATAGTAGTTCCTGGTTCATCTTTTATACCTTCACCTAATGTTACATCAGCTATAATAAAAATAATTAAAGAAGAAAAATATATGGATGTAGATTCTAAAATATTTAAGGAACTTGTTCATAAATCATTTGCAAATAGGAGAAAAAAAGTTATTAATTCATTAGTAATTAACAAACTATTAGATTTAGAAAAAGAAGCTATTGATAAAATACTAAAAAAGTGTAATATATCTGAAAATGCTAGAGCAGAAGAGCTAGATATAGATAAGTATATTGAAGTTGTAAAACAATTGATGTAGAATAATCATTTAACTAGCGGAAAATGCATATTCTGCTAGTTTTTATTATCAATTCAAAAATCACAACTATATATTATCAAATAACTGATATATTTTTCTATTTACTTGACAAATGTGCAAAAAAATAGTAAAATGTTAGTAGCTATTTATACGATTATGGTAGAATAGGAGTAAAAAATGAAAAAACTTAAACTAGAGAAAAAAATTAGTTTGAATGTACTAACATCACAGTTAGTATACTTGTCAGTAATAATATTATTTGCAGTAATTTTATCTATAATTAAACCTTCTAGTTTATATTTAGATTTAATTATAATATTGCTAACTTCAATATGCTCTATTTATGTCTGCATAAAAGAAATAAGAAATAGAAAGTATAGAATAAATGAACTAAGCAAAAGTGTTGATGTAGTTCTAAATGGCAATTTAAATAAAATTGATATTCCAATGGTTATGTTTTCTAATCCTGCTCAAATAGTATGGCAAAATGATTTATCAAAAAACATACTACCTAGTGAATATATATATGATGTTGCAGTACAGTTAGATAAAAAGCATAAGTTAGGTGAAGAATTAAAATACATATCAGATATTGGTAATGGAAGAATATACAATGCTTTAGGATGTTATATGACTTTCTCAAGTTTTAAATGTTTACTTATATCATTTGTTGATATAACAGAAGAAACTGAACTTAAAAATTTAATAGATAATACAAAAGTTGCTGTAGGAATTGTATTTGTTGATAACTATGAAGAAACACTACAAGGTTTAGATGAAATACAAAAGGGCGAAATAACATCTAAATTAGATATAATATTACGTAGTTGGGTAAAAGAAAATAACGGTATAATATCTAAACTAGATAAAGATAGATATGCAATGTTTATTGAAAAACAATATATTGAACAAATGGAAAAAAGTAAATTTGCAGTATTAGATGCTGTAAAAGAGATAACTAATATAACTAAGTTACCGATAACTATATCAATTGGAATATCTAGCAGTGAAACAAATTTATCTGAAAGATACTCAGCTTCTACTTCAGCACTAGATATAGCTCTAGGCAGAGGTGGAGATCAAGTAGTTATAAAGAAAGATAAAAAATTCGATTTTTACGGAGGACTTAATGTAGTTTTAGAAAAAACAAGTAGAGTAAGAGCTAGAACTATTGCAGGAGCCCTATGTGATATCATAGATAAGTGTGACAGAGTATATATAATGGGTCATAAAAATTCAGATGTCGATTGTATAGGCGCTGCTGTTGGCGTTCATAAAATAGCCATGTCACTTAACAAAAAATCGTATTTTATTTCAGATAATAAATATAACAATAGTACAAAAACTGTAATTGATAGAATAAAAACTTCTAATGAATATGAAGATTTCTTTGTAACTAGAGAAGATATAAAGAAACATGATTTTGATAATTCTATATTAATTGTTTTAGATACACATAAAAAATCATATTTATGCGTACCTGACATATTAGATGAATTTGATAAAGTTGTTGTAATAGATCACCATAGGAGAGGGCCAGAGTTTATTGATAATACAATGCTAACATATCATGAAATATATGCATCATCAACTTGTGAATTGGTTACTGAATTACTTACATATATGGAAAATATAAAATTAACTATAGCTGAAGCTGAATGTCTTTATGCAGGAATACTTATTGATACTAAAAACTTCACTTTTAAAACTGGAGTTAGAACATTTGAAGTTGCTGCATATTTAAAAAGAGTTGGATTTGATATATCTGAAGTAAAACAGATATTCCAAACCGATTTTGAAGCATATTTAGCTAGAGTAGAAATTGTTAAAAATGCAGAAATAATTGATAAACAAATAGCTATATCTATAACTCACGAAACTTTTGATAACATGTCTACACTAGTAGCACAAGCTGCAGATGAATTATTATCTATAAGCGGTATACTTGCATCATTCGTAATTTGTAAAATTGACTCTGTAGTAATGATTTCAAGTAGATCTATGGGTGATATAAATGTTCAAGCTATAATGGAAAAAATTGGTGGAGGCGGACATTTAACATTTGCTGGTGCACAAATTGCAGGAGTTACAGTTGAGGAAGCAAAAGTAAAACTTTTAGAAGCTATTAATGAATATTTTGGAAAATAGAATAATTAAATAATAATAATATAGTAAAAAGGAGGAATTCATAATGAAAGTTATATTAAATCAAGACGTTAAAGGTACAGGAAAAAAATTTCAAACTGTAGAAGTTAGTGAAGGATTTGCTAGAAATTTTCTTTTACCAAAAAAACTAGCAATTATTGTAGATAATAAAAATGCTAATGAAGCGAAAAATAAATTAGAATCAATAAAATTCAAAAAAAATACAGAACTAGAAAATGCTAATGAAGAGAAGAGAAAAATTGAAAAAAAATACATTGAATTCAAACATAAAGTTGGCGAGAATGGTAAACTTTTTGGAAGTGTTACTGAAAAAGAAATTGCTGCTGAAATTAAAAATATATTTGATATTAAAATAGATAAAAAGAAGATTACTTTACAAGATAGTATAAAAGAATTAGGTTCATATATTGCTAATGTAAAATTATATGAAGGAGTAGTAGCAAAGGTAAAAATAAACGTAGTAAGAATGTAGGTGAATTAAAGTGGAAAATGAGGGACTAATTAGAATCCAACCAAATGATATAACAGCAGAACAAGCAGTACTTCGGTTCAATGCTTGTCGATAGGGATGCTGTTATTGTTGCAATAGAAACTCTTAAACCAGATGATTTTTATAGAGAAGATAATAGAGAAATATATGCTGCTATGTATGAAATATATAATAATGGTAGACATATAGATATGATTACTGCAAAGGATGAATTGGTGCTTAGAGGCAGTTTAGAAAAAGTTGGAAATTTAGAATACTTATCAACTTTAATAGATAATGTTCCAACCACTTCAAATATTGAAAACTATGTTAAGATTGTTGAAGAAAAAGCTACTGTTAGAAATTTAATAAAAGCTGCTAATGATATTCTTAAAATGGGCTATTCTGGTACTGAAGAAGTAGATAGTATAATAGAACAAACAGAAAAAAGAATATTTGATGTATTACAAAATAGAAATACAAAGGGATATGCATCTCTTAAAGAAGTTTTAATAACAGCTTTTGATAACATTGAAAAATCTTATCAAAACAAAAGTAAAATTTCAGGAATAGAATGTGGATTTATGGACTTAGATAGTAAAATATCTGGACTTAATCCTTCAGATTTATTAATTATTGCTGCAAGACCCGCAATGGGAAAAAGTGCTTTTGTACTTAATATAGCAAGTTATGTTGCTATGCATATGAAAATACCTGTAATGGTATTTAGTCTAGAAATGTCAAAAGAACAACTAGTAAATAGAATACTTTGCAGCGAGAGTGAAGTAGACAGTATGAAACTTAGAAATGCAGATTTATCAAGTGAAGATTGGCTAAAATTAGGAGAAGCAAGTAGTAAACTTGCAGAGGTACCATTGTATATAGATGATACACCAGGTCTTTCTGCTGCTGAGCTTAGAGCAAAATGTAGAAAAGCAAAGTTAGAAAAAAATATTGGACTAGTTATAGTCGATTATTTACAGTTAATGGAAGGCAAAAGCAAAAACAGTTCAAGACAACAAGAAATATCAGATATAAGTAGATCACTTAAAATATTAGCTAAAGAATTATCTATACCTGTTATTGCACTTTCACAATTGAGTCGTGCTTCTGAGGCAAGAACTGATCACAGGCCTATGCTTAGTGATTTACGTGAATCTGGATCAATAGAGCAAGATGCAGATATTGTTATGTTTTTACATAGAGAAGATTATTATAATGCTGAAACTGAAAAGAAGAATATTGCAGAAGTTATAATATCTAAAAATAGAAATGGTGCAACAGGAACAATTGAACTAGCTTGGCTTGGTCAATATACTAAATTTGCCAATTTATATAGAGGATAAGTGTATGAAAAATATATTAATTACAAATAATAGTTTACTAGAGAGAGTAAAAAACAATATACTGAAAAGTAATTGTATAATTGATAAAGATAGAATCGTTGTAGCTGTATCTGGAGGACCTGATTCTATGGCTTTAATAGATATATTATACAAGGTTAAGCAGGAATTCAAAGAAAAGTACAATATAGAGTATGAACTAATTGTGGCACATGTAAATCATATGTTACGAGAAGAATCAGAAGATGAAAAAATATATGTTGAAAACTATTGCAAGGATAAAAATATAGAGTTTTACTACTTAAAGAAAGATGTTAAAAACGAGAGCATACAACATAAAATGGGAACAGAAGAATATGCTAGAAAGATACGATATGATTTTTTTGAACAAGTTAGTATAGAAACAAGTTCTAATAAAATTGCTATTGCTCACAATTCAAACGATAATGTAGAAACTATACTTTTAAATATTATACGTGGCAGTGGAATTAAGGGTCTATGCGGAATGAACTATATTTATGGTAAAATTATAAGACCATTAATTGATATTTCTAAAAAAAATTTACTTGATTATTGCATCTATAATGATATAAAACCTTGCTTTGATAAAACTAATGAGCAAGATATATATATGAGAAATAAAATAAGACTTAATCTTATCCCAACTATTCAAAAAGAATACAATACAAATGTTATTAATAATATATTGAGATTAAGAAACTTAGCAATTTTAGATGAAGAATTTTTAAACAGTTATACTGTTGATATTGTGGATAAATCAATTCAAAGAAACGATACAATTGGTATTGTTTTCAATTTTGAGGATATATTAAAACAAAGTGAAAGCATTAAACAAAGAAGTATAAGAGAAATAATATATAGAAAATTAAACAATGTTGATGGAATAGAGAATATACATGTACTTGATATTTTAAGATTGTTAGAAAATAATATACCAAAAAAGAAATACATAATTGGTAATAAGTTTTGTATTGAATTAATACATAAATATATTGCAAAAATATATTTAGTAAGTAAATAAGAAGGGAACGGATTTATGGAAGATAAAGATAACAAACCAAAGGAAAAAGAAGAATTAAATAAATTAATTAACAAAGAAGAAAACAGTAATCAACCTGAAGTAAAAAATAAAGAAGAAGCTACAAAGGGTACAGAAGTAAAAAATAAAGAAGAAACTACAAAGGATGCTGAAGAAAAGAGTAAAGAAAATAAACATAAAAAAATAAGCAACGAGGATTTTGAAAATTTAAAGAAACAAGCAAAAATAGTTGAAATAAGAATGAGAAAACCAAGCTTTTTAAGAACAGTGTTAACATATATTATGATTATGATAATTGCTTCAATGCTTATATCATATTTGGGTGGTTCTGTAACAAAAACAATGTCATACACAGAACTTATGCAAAACATTGAAAAGACTAATATATCAGATATAAAGATGCAAAATGATAAGCAATCAATAAATGTAATATTAAAAGATGATAAAGAAGTTGAAAGAGTAGTTAAAATACCAGATTCAGGAGCTTTTATTGAATATATTCAACCTAGAGTTGCTTTAAATGAATTTGAACTTACTGTTTCTGAACCTTCTTTAACAGAAACTTTAGCGCCTTTAATACCAAATTTATTACTTCTTATAGGTACACTTTTCATATTTGTATTTATGCTTAAGAAAACTGGTCAAGGAAATGACAAAGCAATGGGATTTGGAAAAAATAGAGCTAAAATGTCTGATCCAAATAGCAAAACTAAAACAACATTTGAAAATGTTGCTGGACTTATAGAAGAAAAAGAAGAATTACAAGAAGTTGTAGATTTTTTGAAAAACCCTAAAAAATATAAAGAACTAGGAGCTAGAATACCAAGAGGATTATTACTAGTTGGAGGACCTGGTACAGGTAAAACTTTACTTGCTAGAGCAGTTTCTGGTGAAGCAGGTGTTCCATTCTTTAGCATAAGTGGTTCTGATTTCGTAGAAATGTTTGTAGGTGTTGGAGCTTCACGTGTTAGAGATTTATTTACTGAAGCTAAAGCTAGTGCACCTTGTATAGTGTTCATTGATGAAATAGATGCTGTAGGTAGACAAAGAGGAGCAGGAGTTGGTGGCGGTCATGATGAAAGAGAACAAACATTAAATCAATTGTTGGTTGAAATGGATGGATTTGCGAATCATGAAAATGTTATAGTTATAGCTGCAACTAATAGACCTGACATATTGGATAAGGCATTACTTAGACCCGGAAGATTTGACAGACAAATAGTAGTACATGATCCTGATATAGGTGCAAGAGAAGATATAATTAAATTACATGCTAAAAACAAACCGTTTATAGCTGGTATAGACTATAAAGTTATTGCTAAAAATAGTGCAGGATTTTCTGGTGCAGATTTAGAAAATATGGTTAATGAATCAGCTCTTCTTGCTGCAAGAAAAAACAAAAAAATAATTTGTATGGAAGATATAGAAGAAGCTATGATCAAAGTTATGATGGGACCTGAAAAACATAGTAGAATAATAAGTGAAAAAGAGAGAAAACTAACTGCTTATCATGAAGCAGGTCACGCAGTTGTATCTAGATTTTTACCTACACATGATACAGTACATCAAATATCTATTGTACCACGTGGAATGGCTGGAGGATATACAATGTATGCTCCTAATGAAGATAAGAGCTATAGATCAAAATCAGAAATGCAAGAACATATAGTATCATTACTTGGTGGTAGAGTGGCAGAACAACTTGTTTTAAATGATATAAGTACTGGTGCTTCAAGTGATATTGAAAGGGCTAGTAAAATAGCTAGAAGTATGGTTATGAAATATGGAATGAGTGAAAAATTAGGACCAATAACTTTTGGTGCTGAACAAGAAGAAGTATTCTTAGGTAGAGATATAAACAATCAACGTAACTTTAGTGAAAAAATAGCTGCACAAATTGATGATGAAATAAAAAGCATTATTGATAACGGTTATAGATATGCTGAAAGAGTACTAAAAGATAATATTGATAAATTACATAAAGTAAGTCAAACGTTACTAGAAAAAGAAAAAATGGGTGCAAAAGAGTTTGATGCAATATTTGCAGAATAGATATATAACTAAAACACAGGTATAATTCACATTATACCTGTGTTTTCCCATATAAATGGTAATATTTGATTTAAAATTAGGTATTACTATGGATTTATCTAAATAAAAGTGGTATAATAGCAACATTAAAAAATTAATGAATCCAAATAGATTTAGGAGGATAAGTATGAGTGTTATAAATGATAATTCATTTAAAGGTTTAGTTTATAGAGGTTATATAAACCGCTATAAACAAGACAAACTATTTGAAATCGATTCTAACATACCAATGATGATTATACAGTTTTATTTAGAATCTGATGTAACATTAAAAGTATCTGAAAAGGTTTATATGAATTTCAAAGGAAAATATATACTCTCGGAAAATGAACTTGAGGGCATACCAGTGAGTAAAACTGAAGTAAAGTATCTTGTTCGAGATAATCCTATTAAACATACTAAAGAAGAGGTATTAGGATTAGCAGATGTATATGAGTATATAAATAATTTTCCACTTGAAAAAGTATCTTGTCTATCAATATATGAATTATTAAGTATACATGCGATACTATTTTCGCATACTCCATTTCCTCAATATGCAGGACGGTATAGAAATTCTGCAGCGAGAATATTAGGAAGTAGAGTTGAACTTGTTGAATATTTTGATATAGCTAAAAGAATGCATGAAGTTGACTATGAGTTTAAAGAAATTATAAATAAAATTAATAATTTAGAAGAATTTATACGGAGTGCAATAAGACTTCATGCTAAGCTTATTGTGATACATCCTTTCTCAGATGGAAATGGAAGAAGCACAAGAGCATTCTTTAATTTATTAATGAAATATGCTGGATTGCCACCAATGTATGTTAAGCTAGAAGAAAAAGAAAAGTATTGTGAGGCACTTGAATCAGCTATATTGGAAAATAATACTAAAAAATTAGAACAGTTCTTCTTATTTAAGATAGCAAATGCAATAATAGAAAACGATGAGGAGTTTTCTAATGAAGCTATAAAAATATTGTAAAAAAAGAAAATAAAAAGCACCAACTATTGATTAGTTGGTGCTTTTGTGCTATAATATAAATGCTTTGTTATATACAAAGAAAATACACACACGAAAGTAGTCTTTACTTCTTCCATTATGGTTGTAAAAGATGTTGATATTCGTGGCGGGAATAAAAAGAAGGAGGAAATTTATATGTCAATTATACCTATGAAATCATTATTAGAAGCGGGTGTTCATTTTGGACATCAAACAAAAAGATGGGATCCAAGAATGGCTCCATACATATTTACAGCAAGAAATGGTATTTATATACTAGACTTACAAAAAACTTTAAAGAAAACTCAAGAAGCTTATAACTTAACTAAAAAAATTGTAGCTGAGGGTGGAAATGTTTTATTTGTTGGAACTAAAAAACAAATACAAGAAACAGTTAAAGCAGAAGCTGAAAGATGTGGTATGTTCTACATAAACAGCAGATGGTTAGGTGGAACATTAACTAATTTAAATACTATTAAGAAAAGAATAGCTAGATTAATTGAATTAGAAAAAATGGAAGAAGCAGGAACATTTGAAGTATTACCTAAAAAAGAAGTAATAGGACTTAAAAAAGAAATGGAAAAACTAAATCTTAACTTAGGTGGTATTAAAAATATGGAACAACTTCCAGCACTTATATTTTTAGTTGATTCTAAAAAAGAATATATATGCACAAAAGAAGCTAGAAAATTAGGAATACCTACAATTGGTTTAATAGATTCAAATTGTAATCCAGAAGACGTAGATTACGTTGTTCCAGGTAACGATGATTCAGTAAGATCAGTAGCTTTAATAGCAGCAAAAATTGCAGATGCAGTTTTAGAAGTTAAAGAAGGAAATACAGAACTTTCAGAAGATGAATATGTTGATACAATGGCTGCATTAGTTGCAGAAGTTGGAGTAGATAAAATAGAAAGAAAACCAAGACAAAACAATAGATTTAATAATAACAGAAATTATAACAATAATAATAACAACAATAATTATGTTAGAAGAGAACAACCTACAGTAGAAAAAGTTTAGGGGGAATTAACTATGGCAATAACAGCTGAACAAGTAAGAGATTTAAGAGACAGAACTAGTGCAGGAATAATGGACTGTAAAAAAGTTTTAGTAGAAACTGACGGCAATATTGACAAAGCAATTGAATTATTAAGAGAAAGAGGAATTGCTAAAGCTGCTAAAAAAGCTAACAGAGTTGCTAGCGAAGGATTAGTTGAAGCATATATTCATAACGGAAAATATGGTGCATTAGTTGAAGTTAATTCAGAAACAGATTTCGTTTCAAACAACGAAGATTTTAAAACTTTTGTTAAAGATGTTGCTATGCATATAGCAGCTTCTGGTCCAAAATATGTTAGAAGAGAAGAAGTTCCTGAAAATATAGTGAATGCTGAGAAGGAAACTTTAAAAGCACAATCTTTACAAGAAGGAAAACCAGCAGCAGTTGTAGAGAAAATGGTTGAAGGAAGAATTAATAAGTTTTTTGCAGAAATTTGCTTATTAGAACAACCTTTTATTAAAAACCCAGATGTAACTGTAGGTCAACTTTTAACAGAATTAATATCAAAAATTGGTGAAAACGTTGTAATTCGCAGATTTTCAAGATTTGAAAGAGGCGAAGGCATAGAAAAAGTAGAATCTAATTTTGCAGAAGAAGTAATGAAACAAGTAAACGGTTAGTAAATAGAAAAGGAAGATAATTTATATTATCTTCCTTTTTTTTATACTTTAATTTTCTTATCAAATATACCACCTATTTTAGTAAAAAAAATAATTAGTTTATCAGTTAATTTTTTAAAAAATTTACTTTTTGTACTCATATAATCTTCTTCTTGCAATGCAACGGAAAAAGTTTTTTTAGTTAATACAGTAATAGGTGTATCTATTACAATTATATAGCTTGAACTTTCATTTAAGTCCCAATTGTTATAATTATCCATGAAACAAAAAAACAAATTCTCAGTATTTATCAATTCTAATTGGACACAATAGCATCTTCTATCACTATGATAACATAGTTTCATTTCTAATACGTTTTTATCACTCCATAAATTACCATATCCGTAGTTCAAAAAAATTTTGGTTTCTTTTGAAGAATCATCTGTAAGAAGTTTACCAAAATACTTTAAAATTATTTTTTCACCTTTGTTTAAGCTTCCGTAGATAGTATATGCTTCATTTATAAAAGAAAGCTTTGACATATTTTCTTTTTCTAAATATTCTGTGCAGAAACACTTACCTATATCATTCATAAAAATCTCTCCTATCAATTATTCATATTTATGTATATATTCTAGAATATTTGACAACATATTTCAACACATTCGACAATAGTATACAAATAATTTTAAAAGTTTACATTATTTTACATATAAAATGTTTGAATATAAATATTTATGTGTTTTTTAATTAGAATATATCTTTGTTATCTTGATTTATTTATTAATTTGTGGTAACATATTTATAATAATTATAATGCTATTAAAAATTAAACTTAATAAATATTAAAATATATATTTTGGTATCAGTATTATATAATAATCAAATAATATAAATGTTTACAAAAATTATATAGCATTACTATATAATTAAATTGTTTTTTGAAATTTTATAAACTATTTATCAATAGAAAGAGGGAATTAAAATGGAATTTAGAGCAAATGAAAATAAGAATGTAGAAATATTAAGTGGTAGTGATACTTATTCTAGACATGCAATAACTACACATTATGTGCAAATAGGTGAAGACTACATTAAGATAATAGAAAAGTATGTAAAAGATCTATATCAAGAAGGAGACATTTTATCTATAAGTGAAAAAATTATAGGATTATGCCAAAATAGAGTAGTATATAAAAAGGATGTAAAAGTAGGCTTGTTAGCTAAATTTCTATCTAAATTTGCTATGAGAAGTGATGCTGGTGTTGGTGTTGACAACCCATATAAAATGCAGTTTGCTATTATGATGTGTGGAAGACTTAAAGTAATATATGCTGCAATAATGGGAGGCATAGGTAAATTATTTCATAAAAAAGGAGTTTTCTATGAAATAGTTGGTCAAGAAATAAGCGGATTAGATGGATTTTACGGTAAAGTATTTGAAGACTATGCTGAATTTGGAATAAGAATACCTGAAAATTCAACAGGCGTTTGTAATGAAATATTTGAAAAAACTGGTGTTAAAGCAATGATAGTTGATGCCAATGATTTAAATGTTGAAATACTTGGAAAATGTGATGATATAGATAAGACAGAGGATGAATTAAAAACTTTAATAATAGATAATCCAGCTGGTCAATCTAAAGAACTTACACCACTTATACTTATTAGAAGAAACTCAAAAGATGTTATGGAAGCTATACAAACTGAAGAAGCAATAATATCTGAAGAAGTAGAAAAAACAGCAGAAGCAATTGAAATAAAAGAAATAATATAGTAATAAAATCTATTGATTAAAACGCTATAATACAATAATGTGAATATTATTAATGGTAACTAAATAAATTAGATATATGGAGGGGTTTTGTGAAAGAAGAAGAAAATGAATTATTAGAAATTGAAATCGATAAAGAAGAAGAAATTGTTGAAAACCAAAATGCTTCAAATGAGCAAGATATATCTAGTGTTACAGAAGATAATAAACCACAAGAAAATGATGAAAGTCAAAATACTTTAGATGAGAAAAATATAACTGAACCAATTTTAGAGAAAAAAAGTAAAATACATAGGCACTATCTTATGATTAAAGAAAAAGGTAATAAAAGAATAAAAATAATTATTATATCATTAATTATTTTGATAGTAAACTTAATTATATTGTTTGGAATAATATGTGCACTAAATAGATTAAATAGTAATGTATACAAAAATGTATATATATTTGATGAAGATATTTCTAATTTTAGTTCAGAACAAGTAGTTAAACTAATTGAGGAAAAATCAAATAAAATTAAAGAAACATTTAATATTGATTTATATCAAGGGGATAAAGATATTTATGAAATTAATGCTGACGATATAGACTTTAATATAGATGTTGAAAAGACATCTGATGCAGTAATGTCTTTTGGTAGAAAAGATAATTTTATAGTAGATAATATTAAAATATTATCTGCATTAATATTCAAAAATAAAATTACACCTGAGTATACATATGCAGATGAAAAAGTAGACGGAATAATAAAAAATATTGATTTGACTTTAGAAGATAGATACATAGATGATGAATATACCTTGGATGAAGTAAAAAATTTATTAACAATTACAAAAGGTAAAAGTGGTAATAGCATAGATTATGCTAAATTAAAGTATGATATTCTTAGTATAGTAAAAGAATTTAAATCAACTAACTACAATATCAGTATAAAGCTTAAAAGCCCTACAAATATTAATAGTGAAGAAGTATATAACAACGTTAAAAGAGGTCCAGAAGATGCATATATTGATACAGCATCTAATCCACCTAAATTTATTAATGAAAAAAATGGATATGATTTTGAATTAGAAAAATTAAATCAAATTTTAAGTGATGAGAAAAATAAAATTGAGGGAACTTCTATTGAATTTCCACTTACAGTTATAGTTCCAAAAATTAAATTATCGGATATAACATATACACTGTATAATGATAAGTTATCAGGATATACTACATATTTTGATTCATCACAAAAAACTAGAGCAAATAATTTAGAAATTGCTCTTAGATATTTGAATGGCACAATTGTAATGCCAGGTAAAACTTTTTCCTATTATAACAAAATTGGTGAAACAACATATGCTAAGGGATACCAAGATGCTGCTACGTTTAAGGCTGGTACAGTTGTATATGAAGTGGGCGGAGGAATATGTCAAACATCATCAACTCTATATAATGTTGTGCTTATAGCAAACTTAGAAATACTAGAAAGACATCAACATGGTTTACCTGTTGGTTATGTTCCACCTAGTAGAGATGCCACTGTTTACGGAAATGTTTTAGATTTTAAATTTAAAAATACAAGAAACTATCCAGTAAAAATAGTGACTACTTATAGCCAAACAGGAAATATGAATATAAGTATATATGGAACAAAAGAAAAACAAGAATATGATGTAACACTTTCTTCTAAAGTATTAAACTATATACCATTCACAACAAAATATACATATGATCAATTTGTTGATACAGGTGTAACATCAGTAATAGCTAAAGGAGTAAATGGATATGTTTCTGAAGGTTATATTACTAAAAAACTAAAGGGAGCAGTTGTAAGTTCTAGTCTATTGTCCAAAGATGTGTATAAAGCGCAACAACAATCAATAAAAATAGGCACTAAAGTGAGTGCAATTAATGTAATTAGTATATATTAAATAAGATAAATAGTACGTTTTTATGTAAAATCGAAAAAAAATATTGCATTTTAGATATATATATAGTATAATTTCATATAAGATAAGTGTGAACTTAGGAAAAGAGGTAGCTTCATGGAACCTTTAATACAGATGAATAAATTTGAAATAATTGATATGCCTGGAATGAATACTATAGGATTTGTTGTTGAAAAGAATGAAAATGAATACAAAAAAGGAAATGCATTTTTATCTCTTCAAAAAATTGATCCGATAGATAGCGAACAAGATGGAAAATTTAAAAAAACATTTAATGTTATATGTGGTGGAGAAGATAAACAACTAATAGTATTACTAACACTTACAAAAGCAAAAGCAATATTAAGTACAGGAGAATTAACTAGTGAAGGATTTCAATCTACTGAATCAAATGTACCGCTTAGCTATGGAACAATCTTTAATCAAGAAGGCGTAGAATATAAAGAAGTAGAATATAATCCTGATATGAAAAGACATTTTTCTATTATAGATACACAAACAGGAGAAGAAGTTCATCCTTCTATTTTTATGGACCCAATATCAAATACAATCAAAGGCAGTTGCAAAATATTGCCTCAAAAAGCTTATATAGTACTAGAATTAAAATATAAAATATTAGATTAAAAATTATATCAGCTTATATGTTACAATAAATATATTTTATATATACTAAAGGGAGGTATTTAAGTGAATATAATGATAAAAGTAAATGCTTTAAAAGTTAATGGAAATGAGTTAGCGAATATAGATAAAGCACAAACCAATATAAAGGCAACTGTTGATGTAGGTAAAACTGTATTGCATGATGTATCTATTAATAAAAATGAAATTCAAAATAATCAACCAGCAAAAAAAATAGTTGATGAATACGACGAGCTAATTTAAATGAATTAAGATAATTTGAACAAATGAAATGAGGCAAAATTATGCTGAATAATTTAAGAGCTAGAAAAAAAGAAATAATAACGTTTTTTATCATCTACTTACTTATAGATATATTTGTGGTAGGTGCTTTTTTCATATCAGGATTAGAGATTTCAAAAAATATAACTGGACTTGATAAAATTTTTAAAACTTTTGATGGATTCATTCCCAACCTAATTAATCCAATTAATACACTTGTAAAAGTAATCGGATTAGGAGCAAACTTTTTCGAATTTCTTAAGGTATCATTCTGGATTTTAATAATATTTGTTGGTTTATACATATACTATTTAATTAAAAACGGAAAAAAATACGAGTTTGATGGTATGGAAAATGGCTCTAGTGAATGGAGTAAAAACGGTGAGGAATTTAATAAGCAACCAGATGGAAGTGAAGTTTTAAATAGAAAGCATGGTTTTATATTAAGTAAAACACATTATTTAGGAACAGATTTAAGAAAAGTAAGAGTTAATAAAAATATACTAGTAATAGGTGGATCTGGTACTGGTAAGTCAGCATGTTATGTTAAACCTAATATACTTCAAAAGTTAGGTTCTTATGTAATTACTGATCCAAAAGGTGAATTATATAGAGAAACATCTAATTATTTAAAAGAAGCAGGTTGGGAAGTTAAGGCTTTCAATCTTGTAGATCAAGAATTTAGTGATAGATATAATCCATTAGCACATATAAAAGATCATTCAGATGTTGATATTATAGCTCATACAATAGTTACTGGTGGAGAAGGAGATGGAGGTAGTAAATCTGCAGATCCGTTCTGGGATAATACTGCTAAAATGCTTCTTAAAGCTTGTATATACTATGTTATATCTGTATTACCAACTGAACAACAAAATTTATCTAGTTGTCTGAATATAGTTAGAGCTGGTGGCAGTGATGAATCAGTATTTGATAAATTATTTATAGATGAATTAAAACCTGAACATCCTGGTAGAAAAGAATATGAAGGAATTCGTTTAGGAGCAGATAAAACAAAACAAAGTATAGCAATTTCATTAGTATCAAAACTTTCACACTTTGATACTCCTAATATGCAGAAAATAACAACATCAAATAATATTGATTTTGAAGCTTTGGGACAAAAGAAAACAGCTATCTTTGTAATCACACCTGCTGATCATTCTACATATAATTATATAGTGACTATATTCTTCAGTCAGTTATTAGTAAGACTATATGCACAAGCAAGTAAAAATGGTGGAACCTTGAGTCAACAAGTTTATCTATTAATGGATGAATTTGCTAACGTAGGGCAAATACCAGACTTTAGTAAAAAATTAAGTACAACAAGAAGTTTAGGAGTTAGTGTATCTATAATAATACAGAGTTTAGATCAATTAGAAGGCTTGTATAAAGATACATGGGAAAATATTATTGCTAACTGTGATACTCAGGTGTTCTTGGGATGTAAATCTATAAAAACATGTGAATATATATGTAAAAGTTTAGGTCAAAAAACAATAAAATATTCTAATAGATCTGTTAGTAAAGATAAAAATGAATGGAATAAACAAGGCGTTAGTATAAGTGAGCAAAGACAAGGTAGAGACTTAATGACAGTTGATGAAATTATGAGAATGGAAAACAATTCTGAAATAGTACTAATAAGAGGTATGAAACCTATTAAAGCAGCTAAAGCTTGGTATTATAAGTATCATCAACAAAGAGATATAGCTAAACAAAGTGAAATAAGAGATTCAACTCAAATGACAAAACCAGATGAAGTAGAAATTTCTACAATGAATGTTGCAAACCATTTAGAACAAAGATTAAAAAAAGCTAAAGAGGATATGAATGGTTATACTACAAAAACTTCTGATGATTTATTAGAGTTTGATCAAAATAACAAAACGAAAGATACAGCTAAAATTGAACCTATATTTGTTCAAGAAGAAACTTACGATTTGCAAAAGCAGCTTGAACTAAAATTTGACGAATTATTTGGCGAAACAAATAAACACTAATATTTAAGATGCAAAACACCATCAATTTAACTAAAATTTTAATTTCTTTTGAAAAACACTTGTATTTTATTAAAAATATGATATAATATATATAATTGATTAGAGTAAAAATATTAATCCTTTAAGAAAATAAATTTTTAAAGTTAAGTTTTTAAATTGACTAATCAAAAATCTTAAAGGAGGTATAACCAATGCAAGATAAAACTATAACATGTAAAGATTGTGGAGCTGAATTTGTATTCACAGTAGCTGAACAAGAATTTTACAAAGAAAAAGGTTTCGAAAACGAACCAGTTAGATGTAAAGAATGCAGAAATGCTAAAAAATCTAGAAATAATCAAAGAAAATACTAATCTTTGTAAAGTGATAGTGTAAACTATCACTTTTTCTTTATTAAAAAATATAATGTTTTAGATTAAAGAAAAAGGATATAATTATAAAAGTATTAAAACTAAAAACTCCATGAATTAATAATAGTTCATAGAGTTTTTTCTGACTTATATGAAAGATTAAGGGTTTTGCGATGTTTATTTCGAAAATATTACAAAAATCTTGACTATTTTCAAATTAAATAGTATAATAATATTTATAAGAAATGGAGTGATTATCTTGAAGAAAAAAAATATTTTAACCCTAATTATTACATTAATTGTAATTAGTGTTTTTGCATATTTAAGTATATTTGGTTTGACTGTAAAAGGAACAAAATATATTAAAAGTGCTAAAGATATAAAAACGGGTTTAGATATAAGTGGAGGAGTTTCAATTACATATCAAGCTGTAAATGGTAATAACGTAATAACAGCTGCAGAATTGAAAACTTCAGAAGCAGTTATTCGTAACAGACTTGAAAAAATAAACATATATGATTTTTTTGTTAGAACAGATGAAAACACAAAACAAATATATGTTGAAATACCAGCTAAGGTAGAAGATAAGACAAGAGATCCTTTGGAAGCAGTTAAAGGATTAGATAAAACAGCTAAAATTGAATTTAGAGATCCTGAAGGAAATGTTCTTTTATCTGGTTCTGATATAAAAGGTGCTAAATATAGTGAAGAACAAACAAATTCAACTAGTTCAGCCCTATCATCTGAACCACATGTAGTTCTTGAATTTAGTGAAGAAGGAACTAAAAAATTTGCTGCAGCAACTGAAAAGTTAATTGGTAAAACATTAGCTATAACTTTAGATGGCAATATTATAACTGAGCCAACTGTAAATAGCAAAATAGATTCAAACACTGCAATTATAACTATGGGAAAAGGAACATATGCAGAGAAAAAAGTTGAAGCTCAGCAATATGCTATGTTAATTGATTCAGGTGCTTTGCCATTTACTTTAGAAGTAATAAATAAAGAATACATCGGTCCATATATAGGACAAAAAGCTTTAGAAATAAGTATATATGCCGGACTTGTAAGTTTAACTTTAATATCATTATTTATGATTTTAATGTATAGACTACCAGGATTAATATCAGCAATAGCTTTAATTGCTTATGTTTCAATAGTTTTATTTATAATGGTTGCTGCCAATATAAGTTTAACTCTAGCGGGAATTGCTGGAATAATACTTTCTATTGGTATGGCAGTTGATGCTAACGTTATAATATTTGAAAGATTTAGAGAAGAACTTAAAAATAAAATTGCAGTTAAAAAAGCTTTTGAAAAAAGTTTTAAACATGGTATAACTGCAGTAATAGATGGAAATACAACAACATTTATAATTGCGCTACTATTATATTTATTTGGTATTGGACCAGTAAAGGGATTTGGTCTTATACTTGCAATAGGTGTACTAACAAGTGTATTTACTGCAGTATTTGTTACTAAAGCTATCTTAAGACAAGCATTACCAATTGCTGATAGTAATCCTTTCTTATTTGGAATAAAAAAGGAGGTTAAATAATATGGACTTTTTAAAATATAGATTTTTATTTTTAATATTATCACTAGTTATAATTGTATCAGGAATTTCTTATGGATTTGCAACTGGGTTTAGATTTGATATAGATTTCAAAGGTGGTACTAAAATACAAGTAGACTTAAAAACTGAATTTACTAATACTGAAATAGAAAATATAGTTAGTGAGATAACAGGTTCAAAACCTTTGGTACAAAAAATGTCAAGTGGTCAATCATCAGTTTCAATTACAACTGATGTAATTTCTGAAGAGGTAGCTAATAAAGTAATAGAATCTTTAAAAGTAAAATATCCTAATATGGATGAACCTTCAACTAGAAATGTTCAACCGTCATTTGGTAAAAACTTAATTGAATCTGCACTATTAGCAATAATTGTATCAATACTTTCAATACTAGTATATATAACTATTAGATTCAAAACTTTAGGGTTTAATGCAGCACTATGTGCTATAATATCATTAATTCATGATATTCTTATAATGATTGCAATATATGGAATTTTTAAATTACCGATAAATTCAACTTTTGTAGCTGTTTTGCTTACAACAATTGGTTACTCAATAAACGATACAATAATTGTATATGATAGAATAAGAGAAAATAAAAGAAAAGTAACTAAATCTAGTAATTTAAAAGATGTAATAAACACAAGTGTAAATCAGACAATGAGGAGAACAATGTTTACATCATTTACAACAATTGGTGCGATACTTATAGTATTAATATTTGCATATATGAATAATCAAATAGTATTAGAAGAATTTTCACTTCCACTAACAATTGGAATAGTTACAGGAACATATTCATCAATATTTATAGCTTCATCGCTTTGGTATATATTTGATGGTATGAAAATTAAAAAACATAAAAACAAAAAAAATATTATATAATATTAAAGATCAAACAGGAAGTAGAATAAACTTCCTGTTTTTTTTACTAAAATTTATAAAAATGTTGACATTTAAAAAATTAATGATATAATATATAAGTCGATGGGATTGTGGCGGAACTGGCAGACGCACAGGACTTAAAATCCTGCGGGAGTTAAATCCCGTATCGGTTCGATTCCGATCATTCCCACCAGTAATGCCAGGCAGTTATACATTTATTGTATAGCTGCTTCTTTTTATTTATAAGGCTATTTCTAACATTTTTCTAACATTTTTGAGATATATTGATATAAAAAAGAAAGGACAATAAAAATTTATTGTCCTTTTCTAGTATTGTTTGCTATTCTTTCAAGGTTGTCATGATTCTCTCTTTTATATCTTTCAACTTGGGATAATTTTACTCCTTGTCCAACTAAACATGTTAAAAGTACTAGTATTAAATACCAAAAGAAATCTATTAGACCACCCATTAGCATCATAGTAATTATTATCAAAAAACCTGCTGCATATAATGCAATAATTAATCTGTCTTTAAAATACATATATTATCACCCAAGTGAGTATAACACATATATACTTTTTTTACAACAATTTCCAACAAAATTTTTAATAAATATACACTTAATTATTTTTGTTTAAAAAATACATTATCGAGTTCATAGTGGTTTATTTTGTATATCAGGTGAAAGATGAGAATTTATATATAATGGAAAATAAAATAATAATATAATGTAGTATAAAAAGTAAGAGAGGAATATTAATCCTCTCTTGTAATTATTTATATTTTTCAATTGCAATCTTAACTTCTTGATTATATCTTTCATCAATCCATTTGACAGTATCATTATCTACCAAACCATTTTTATCTGCATTTACATCCCATAAAGCTTGACGATTTTTTTTAGCTTGTTCAATAGCTAAATTTAACAATACCCTATTACTATCTATTTTTGCTTGTTTTTCATCTGCTTGCTTTTTTTCAAAGTCTTGTTGTAATTTTATTTGTTCTTTTTTACTATTTTGTGTTAAGACCTCGTTCTGATAATTAAAAAACATTACAGCTGAAACACTACCAATTATAATCACAGACAAAAATGTTCCTACTATTAAATATTTTTTTATAGTATTATCTAATGTATTACTATTACGTTTATTTCTTTTATACTCTTGTGCTATACTATCATCAAAATTTGATGGATCAGGTAATTTATCAATATTAATTAAATTTTGATTAGACAACCCATCTTTATTTCTAGTGTTAAATATTTTTAATACTTCTTGGGTAGTTTCTGCTTCTCTATCTAATAGCATATTATATGTAATACCATCTTCTGAATTATGTACATTTAATATAATAGAGTTATTATTAGAATTAATTCCAACTGCATAATATTTTTCTTTGTAAATAAAAATATCTAATAGCTCAATTTTATATATTACACCTTCATTATCTTCTAATGTAATTATTTTGTTCTTCATTAAAAAACACATCCTTTCTATAATAATATCATTATTTACATTTAATGTCAATATTTATGTCTATTATTGCCGTATATGTTGAAATTATATAGAAATATGTTATAATATATTTATGGAATAACATGTATAATGTATAAAAATATTTTATATTGTGTTTTTTATGTTTAATTATCAAATGATGAAATTGAATAGGAGATGTGTAAAATGGTGGAAGATATATATAAGATTCTTGTTCCTTCAATTTCAGCAATAATAATAGCTATAGCTACATCAATTATTACTGCTATTATAACTGTTAACGGTGAAAGAAGGAAAATAACTACAACCGAATTTAAGAATAAAGGTGCAGATAATCAGAAAAATTTATTAGATGTTTGGTCTTCAGTACTTTTAGATCCTGAGTCTTTTGTGCCAAAAGTAAAAAAAATATTCAAAGAAAATATATTAAATAAGAATAAGGAAATTAAAAATATAAGCGATAAGGAGATATATACTATTTTAATGGAGAATACATATATATATTCTTCTAAAAACACCATGAGAGTTGTAAGTTATTATATGCAACATATATTTGGAAAATATAAAGATAATACAACTGCAGGAATATTTTACGTTTCCAAAATATGTGCTAAATTGAAATATGATTTTACAGGAGAAAAGGTATCTTTTATTACCATAATTTTAATAAAAGTAAATGATTTAAGTATTAAACAAAAAACTATATTTTATAGTATGAATATATTCTATAAGATACCCATATATGGATTATGCATAGTTGGTAAAATTGGTAGGCCAAAAAAGAAAGAAGTTAATCAATCTACAAATGAGATATTAGAAGATAAAATTGTAATTTAAAGGAGAAATTTAAATGGATGATAAAAAAATAAAATGGAATTATATTTCTATTTTTATAATTATTGACTTATGTTTATGTATAGTATTGATTTTAACATATAAGCTAAGTGATAATTCAGATGTTGTTACTAATATTGGTTTTGCTGGAACACTAATATCAATTATACTTGGAACGTTAGCAATTATATATTCTATGGTACAAAATAGTAGTATGTCAAATTCAAATGCAAAAATAGTAGAGTCTACGGATAAGATTGAGAAAGCATCATATAATTTAGAAAACTTGCTAAATGGAGTAACAGAAATACAAGGTAATATAACGGAAAGGCAAAAAGAAATATTACAAAAACAAATATCATATGATAAAGGAACAAATGATATAATTCCTCAAAAAGCAAATAATAAAGATACGCCAAAAGTAGAATTAAAGGGCCTTTTAGAGCATTCAGCTTCTCACATTATTTATATAATATATTATCTATACAAATTAGAAAAAATTGATAGATTTGATAGCTTAATTAAATTTGAAGATTACAATATTAAAAATAAATATGTAATTATTGATCCATCAACTGTTATGGCAGTTTGCTTTATTTTTCAGAGCTTAAATATTTTATATGATGTTGAAGTTATGGTTGAACCATTTAGATTAAAAGTTAAAGTTAATAGTAAAGCAAAGATAGGTCTTGATGAATGGTTTGAAAATTATAAGAATAAAAAAACAGAATCTAAACTAAAATATGAAATATCAAAAGTTGATGAATATTTTGAGATATATAGATAACTACTATTTAATATATTCTAACATTTTTCTAACAAATATTATAAAACAATAGAATATATAATAAGTTAACATAGAATATAGCTTGCAAGAAACGTTGAAATATCAATCGTTTCAACATGCTATGTTTTTTTATGCTATAGCAAGTCTTTAACTTAAAATCCTGCGGGAGTTAAATCCCGTATCGGTTCGATTCCGATCATTCCCACCAGTAATGCCAGGCAGCTATACATTTATTGTATAGCTGCTTCTTTTTATTTATAACATTTTTTAATTAGAAATTGAATACTAGTGAATATAGTGATATAATATAGTAAATAAATTAATTAATATAGGAGTGGTGAAGATGAAAATAACTGATAATGTATATATGCTTGATTGTTCAAAAATTGGACATGTTTATCTAATAAAAGGTGATGAAACTTTAATTATAGATACGGGTTTACCTGGACTTACAAAAAAAATAATAAAAGAGATTAATATGTTAGGTATAGATTCGAAAAATATTAAAAATATATTAATTACTCATCATGATATTGACCATATAGGTAATGCTAAAAAACTACAAGATATAACAGGAGCTAAATTATGGGCTTCAAAAGAAGATGCTCCATATATAGTTGGAGATTCTAATAGAAAAGGTATAAAAAGAGTAGTTAAGCTGATTTTGAGGAATGATATTCCTGTTGTAAATGAAACGTATTCAAGTAATAGAGATTTTAAAGAAATTGATGTAATAAGAGCACCAGGGCATACACCAGGACACGTAGTTTTTTTATATAATAAAATATTATTTTCAGGTGATTTATTTCGAATTAAGAAAGATTCAATAGAATTGGTATCACCTCATATGACATGGAATATGGAAGAATTAAAAAAATCACTTAAGATGTTAAAGAACATTAATGTTGATTGGATTTGTCCATCACATGGATATCCTATAAAAAGCAATAAATTATGGCAAGAATTTATAAATAAATACTAATAGAAAAAAGATTAGATAGAAATCTCTATCCAATCTTTTTTTAATTTTCATTATTGGTTATTATTACTTTATTTTATATTAGTTATCTGCATCAGTACCAAACTTTGTATTTATTATCCTTATAATTGGTTCAAATGTACTGCTTATTTCATCTTGAATATATTCAATTGATCTATAAGCGCTTTCTCTTTGTATATCAGTAATTGGTTCATATGCAACATTTGTTTTTTCTTGAATGTTTTTAATTAGCGCAAGAGAACTTGGCAAGTTTTTCATAACATTAGTGATTATTTCTAATAATCTCTCAGATAAATATTTTGAGTTGATAACATTAAAATCTTTATACATTACAACATCAATTGCTTTTTCTATTGCATTATTAGTGGAAGTAAGAGTATCAGAAAGTTCAGTATAATGTTTAATACGAAACTCTTTACAATGTGCAACAATATTCCTATAATTTCTTATCTTTTCTATATTAAACTTTATGTCATCAATTTTTACTATATCTGAAAAAAATCTATTCCAATCTGATTTTGGCTTTAAGTCTTCCAATATACTTCTTATTTCACTATCTTCAAATTTAGTAAAATCTTGTGTATCCAAGATAATATCATTTATTTTAATTTCATCTTGAGGCGTCCACTTCGGAGTAAATAATACATCTTGTATTTCTTTGAGTTCTAACTGGTAAAAGTATGAGGCAGTCAGAACTATTTCTTTATTCCTACCATCGTTATATATTTTTTTCTGTTCTCCTAATCTTTCTTTAACTTTTGTAGTTATTGGTTTGTTCATCTGATCAGTATATGATTCTCCAAATTCAAATAAATATATATTAAACATTAATAACCTTAATAATCTTTCGAAATTATTTAACATTGGATATACTTTGTTACAGTAATACTCAGATATTTGATCATATGAATTTATCATTATATAGTTTTCTTTTGTACAGAGTGTTAGCTTTTCCTCTATCTGTTCAAAAACTTGTATAGTTTGTTCGTTTGTTTCTCCATCAAATTTCAATGCTAAGTAAGTAGAACAATACTTGAAATGATTTCTTATAGAGTAATTTATTTGATGTTTTTTGCTATTATTCTCATATTCAAATATTCTGTCAATAGAAGAATTATCACTACAAACTATATTATTGTTGCCTATAACGTTAAAATTTTCACTTATAATATCTAGTAAAGATTTTTCTGAATTAATAGAGGAATTGCTTTTACTTGCATTACAATTTCTTATAAATATATAATCCATTTTTATCATATAAATAGTCTCCTTAATAAAAATATTATGCTACTGCTAAATATGTATGCTTGTAATAAATACAAATCATATAGTGAAAAAATAAAACAAGTCATATATCATACAATAATATTACAATATATGACTTTTTATATCATATATCCTATATTTTACATAAAATAATTGCAAATGTAAAAATTTATGATATAATTGTTTTATAAAATTTGCATATTAATTTATTAAAATATGATTATTATGCTAGGAGGTAATTGCTATGGTATACATAGATGAGAATACAAAACAAAAAATTAAAAAAATTAAATTAAATTCTACATATTTTTTAATTAATTTTGAAAATGTTATAACAGATAATAACTGTAGTGATACTTGGAATGCAATTACAAATAATATAAAGGTAAAAAAATCATTCACTAAAAAAATAGAAGAGCTAAGATTTAAATGTATATCTATTGAATTGAATAATAATCTTAGTTTTGATGAAAAATGTGAAGCTACAGAATGTGTATGGAAAGAAATTATAGAATTATTTAGAGAATTGAATATTGATGAAAATAAAATAAAACGTTTTATAGGTTGCAAGAGTAATATAAGGATTAGAGATGGAGTAAAAAATTTTTTAAAAGTAGCAAATGAAAAAAAAATTCCAGTTATAATAATATCAGATGGAATCTTTGAAATAATTAAATATTTTTTAAGTTATAATAATTGTAATTATGATAATATTACTATATTAGCAAACAATATATTTGCAAGCACTGAAACGAACAAAATAATACATCCTTTAAACAAGAATGAATTATCTGTATCTGATGATATTATAAGTGAGATAAAGGATAGAAAAGTTAGCATATTATTAGCAAGTAGTATAAACGATATTAACATGTTATCTAAAGCAAAATTAAATAATTCTATTAAAATTGCTTTTTTGGATCAAAATATAAATGAAAATTTCGATATATTTCTTAACTATTTTAATATAATATGTACTCATAATACTTCACTTGATTTAATAGCAAATAAATTTAAAAACATGTAAATTAATAAGATTAAATACATGTTAATATTAAGTTAATTTTATAAAGGAGCTAGAATGATATTTTTTCTAGCTCTTTTTGTATTTATATGCAATATCTATTGATTTTTTGAGCATTTAATTGTATAATATATTTATAATTTTTAGGAGGAATAAAAATGGAAAATAATATAACAGAGCAAAAGATGGATAAAGCAATAGAATATCTTGTTGAAGAATTTGGTAATATAAGAGCAGGAAGAGCAAATCCTTCAATTTTAAATAAAATAGAAGTTGATTATTATGGAATGAATACACCTATAAATCAAGTAGGAACAATTGTTGTTCCGGAAGCTAGACAAATTCAAATAATTCCATGGGATAAAAGTGTACTTTCTGCAATTGAAAAAGCGATAAATAAAGCAGGCATAGGTATTAACCCAATAAATGATGGAGTGGCAATAAGATTAATATTTCCTGAATTAAATGAACAAAGAAGAAAAGATTTAGCTAAAGAGGTTAAATCACTTTCAGAAGATGCTAAAGTAGCAATAAGAAATATAAGAAGAGATGCAATGGATTTAGCAAAAGCTAAACAAAAAACTTCAGAAATAACAGAAGATGAACTTAATGTTAATGAAGAAAAAATTCAAAAAATTACTGATAAATATATTCAAAATATAGATAAACTAACTGATAGTAAAGAAAAAGACATAATGGAAATATAAAGGCGAGGATTGATTGGTTTGAAAAGAAGAGTATTATCAGGTGCAATTTTTTTAGTGGTTTTAATATTAATTGGTCTATTTAATTCACCACTTGTTGATACATGTGTTATAACTGCCTTGTCTGTAATTGGTATATATGAATATAACAAAGCATTTAAAAATGCAGGTTATAGACCTATATCATGGGTAGGATACTTAGGTTGTTTAACGATGTTCTTGATGGGTGGAATTATACCAGATCAGGATAAAATGTTAATTACAAAAATAGCATTACCTGCACTTGTTATTATAGTATTTATGTATATTATACTAACAAATTTAAAAAGAACAATAGTAGATGTTGCAATCACAGTATTTTCATTAGTATACATACCATTTATGTTTTCATTTTTGAAATCAATACTTATGATGCCAAATGGTAGGTTTTTGATACTGTACGTATTTACAGCCGCATTTGCAAGTGATACATTTGCATATTTTATAGGTACGAAATATGGAAAAAACAAATTGTGTATTGAAATTAGTCCTAAAAAAACAATTGAAGGATCAATTGGAGGAATATTTGGAGTTATTTTATGCTTTACTATACTAACATATATTGGTAATGCATATTTTAATATGAATATGAACATTATATATATGCTAGTAGCAGGTGTAATTGCCGGCATAGCTGGTCAATTTGGTGATTTATCAGCATCTGCAATAAAAAGATATTGTAAAATAAAAGATTTTGGCAATATAATGCCAGGTCATGGTGGAATTTTAGACAGATTTGATAGTATGCTTTTTGTTGCACCAATAATGTATATGTTTTTAAAGCTATATATGTTTAATTAAAGTGAGGTGTATAATTTGATTATAATAATAGCAATAATAAAATTAATTATAATATTGTGTGTAGTAGCAACTATACATGAGTTTGGACATTTTATCGCATCAAAATTATTGAAAGTTGGAGTAAATGAGTTTTCAGTAGGTTTTGGTCCTAAAATAGTTCAAAAAAAATATAAAGAAACAATGTACTCATTAAGATGGATACCTCTTGGTGGATATGTTATGATTGAAGGTGAAGGAGAAGAATCTGATAAGTCAAATTCATTCTCTAAGAAAAATGCATTTGAAAAAATTATAGTATTAGTAATGGGAGTAATTTTTAATATATTATTAGCTTTTATAATACTAATGTCAATTTCATTTAGCGTACCGACATATACAACTGAAATAAAAGAGTTTGTAAATAATTCAGTTCTTGAACAAGCTGGTCTATTGCCTGGTGATAGAATAAATAAAATTAATGGTGATAGAACAACATTAGCACAAGATTTATTAAATACAAAGTATATAAATAGTGAAGTTACAAAAATAGAGTATACAAGATCAGGAGTAACTACAGAAGTCGAACTTACAAATGCCGTAAGTGATATAGGATATATAGGTGCAGCATTTGTATCTGATGGTAGTAAAGGAACAAATAAAGTAGATGCTATAAGACCTGGTAAACCTGCAGAGAAATCAGGTATAAAATCAGGAGATATGATAACACAGGTAAATGGTAAACCTGTAGATAATGCAATTGATATTATAAATATAATAAAGCAGAATGCAAATAATGAAGTTACAATTGTAATAGATAGAAATGGTGAAAATTTAACAAAAGTATTAACACCTGATTCTCAAAAACAATTTGACTTGGGTATAAGTGATACAAAGTCAGTTAATACGACATTAGGATATGCTTTTGATAAGTCTGTAAAAATAATATCTACAGTCCTAAATTCTTATATAGATTTATTTAGAGGAAAAGTAATGCTAGATGATGTTTCTAGTATAGTTGGAATAGGTGTTGTAGTTTCTAAAACTACAGGAATATTAGAATACTTAAATATTCTAGCAATCATAAGTTTAGCAATAGGTATTGCAAATCTACTTCCATTCCCACCGTTAGATGGTGGAAAGATTTTATTTGTATTGATAGGATCTATAATAAGAAAGAAGATACCAGTAAATGTAGAGGCAATTGTTTCTTTTGTTGGATTTGGTGCTTTAATACTTTTAACAATAGTAGTTACATATAAAGATATAGTTAGAATATTTTAAAATTTTTACTAAAGACAAATATAAAAGCAAAATAAATACCAAATTGTTATTTATTTTGCTTTCTTTTTGAAGGAGGGGATTATAGTTGCAAAAAATTGTTAAAGATGTATTTAATAATATTGGATTATCAAATAATTTTCTCAATGCGAATGTTGATGAAGTTAAATTTTCAAAAAAGTTAAATTCAGTAGTTTTAGAAGCGTCTAGTAATATTAATATTTCATTAAAAGAAATAAATGATTTTGAAAAAAAAGCATGCGAGATATATGAACTTAAAAATTTTAAGGTGAATTACAAATATTCTGGTATAGTAGACAAGCTTATAGTAGAAAATGTTAAAGATGTATTAAATGATGTAAATAAGACTTTTTTATATACAAAAGAATTATTTGGAGACGCTGATATAGATATAAGTAATAATATAATAATTACATTAAAAAAACCATATTCTAAATTTTTAAAGTTAAAAAAAATCGATGAATATATATGTAAGTGCGTACAAGTTAAATATGGTAAAAATATTCCCATAAAGTTTGAAGATGATAAAAGTATAGAACAACCAGAATTATTAAGACCTAAATCAGTTGAAATAAATATATCTGAAAGTACATCTAATTTTAATAATGTACATACAAATACTAATTCAACTAAAAATGATAACTATTCAAAGTATCCAAAAAGAGAACCTAAACCTAAGTTTGAAAGTAATATGCCTGCTTATGTTATAATAGGAAAAAATATATCAACAGAATTAGAAGATAAAGTAATAAAATTAAATGCTGATTATGATAGGGCCTGTATATCTGGAGAGATATGTTTTAAAGATGTTAGAAAATTAAAATCAGGTAAAATGTTAATAATGATTGATATTAATGATTCAACAAGTACAATTTCTTGTAAAATGTTTTTAAACGAAAGTGATGTAGAAAAAATTGGTTCAAGATTAAAAGTAGGGGAATATGTAAAACTAATGGGAAAACCTCAAATTGATACTTTTAGTAATGAGTTAACTGTAATGATTAATAGTATAGTTGAAATTGATAAGCCAGAAAAAAGAAATGATACTTCACAGCAAAAAAGAGTAGAACTACATATTCATACTCAAATGAGTGCTATGGATGGCATATCTTCTGCTACTAGTATTGTAAATGAAGCTATAAGATGGGGTCACAAAGCTATAGCTATAACAGATCATGGTGTTGCACAATCATTTCCTGAAGCACATCAAGCAATAGCAAAAGCTTTCTACAAAGAAATAAAAGAAGGTGGATTATCAGCTGCTAAAACTAAGGTAATGTATGGATTAGAAGGTTATCTTGTTGTGGATGTTGAGCCTGAGTTTAACATTCCAGACACTTATTGTGTATTTGATTTAGAAACAACAGGATTTAAAGCGGGAATTGATAGAATAACAGAAATAGCGGTAGCTAAAGTTAGAAATGGCGAAATAATAGAAGAATTTTCTTCATTTGTTAACCCAGAGAGACCAATACCTAAACAAGTACAAGAAATTACGCATATAACTAACGATATGGTTGAAAATTCACCTAAAATAGATGAAATATTACCTAAGTTCTTAGAATTTACTAAAGGAACTGTTTTAGTTGCGCATAATTCATCTTTTGATTTAGGATTCATTACACATTTTGCAAAAGAACAAAATTTAAAGGTTGAAAATATGGCAATAGACACTTTGACTATATCACGTGAATTATATGAATATTATGAAAATCACAAATTAGGAACAATAGCTACTAATATGGGTATTTCATTAGAAGGTGCACATAGGGCAATAAATGATGTAAGAGCTACAACTCAAATATTCAATCAAATGATTAAGGATATAAATAAAAAAGGCTTAAATGTCAAGAACTATGCGTATTCAGTAATAGATAAAGAAATAAAAAACATACCATATAACCATATCATAATTTTTGCTAAAAATTATGTTGGACTTAAAAACTTATATAAAATAATATCATTTTCACATCTTTTCAACTTTCACAAAAAACCTAGAATAACTAGATCCCTTCTAAATAGATATAGAGAAGGACTTATAGTAGGATCGGCTTGTGAAATTGGTGAACTTTATCAAGCAATTATACAGAAAAAAGAAGATTCTGAAATTGAGGCTATAGCAAAATATTACGATTATCTAGAAATACAACCATTAGGTAACAATCAATTTTATATTGATAAAGGTAGAGTAAATGGTATTCAAGATTTAATAGATGTAAATATAAAAATTGTTAATTTGGGTGATAAATTGAATATACCAGTAGTAGCAACTACAGATGCCCATTTCTTAAATCCAGAAGATGAAATATATAGACGTATTATAATGGCAGGACAAGGTTATACTGATGCTGATAAACAAGCACCTTTATATTTTAGAACTACAGATGAGATGAGAAAAGAGTTTTACTATTTAGATAAAGATAAAATAGAAGAAGTAGTAGTAACAAATACAAATAAAATAGCTGACATGTGTGAAAGTATTCAACCTGTTCCAGATGGAACATATCCACCATCTATAGAAGGCAGTGAAGAAAGTATAAAAAAACTATCTTATGAAAATGCAAGAAATATATATGGTGAAGTTTTACCTGAAATAGTAGAAAAAAGACTTGAAAAAGAATTAGTACCTATTATTAAGTATGGTTTTGCAGTAATGTATATGATTGCTAGAGAACTAGTTAAAAAATCTAATGAAGATGGGTACTTAGTTGGATCTAGAGGATCAGTAGGATCATCATTTGTAGCCACTATGACGGGTATTACAGAAGTTAATCCACTTCCCCCTCATTATGTATGTCCTAAATGCAAATACAGTGAATTTCCCGATACTACGCTTACAACTGGAATAGATTTAGAAGATAAAATATGTCCTACTTGTAATATACAAATGAATAAAAATGGAATGGATATACCTTTTGAAACTTTTCTAGGCTTCAAAGGAGATAAAGCACCAGATATTGATTTAAATTTTTCAGGTGACTACCAAGCGAAAGCACATCAACATACTGAATTACTATTTGGAAAATCTAAAACATTTAGAGCAGGTACTATTGGAACAATAGCAGATAAGACAGCATATGGATTTGTAAGAAAATATTATGATGAAAAACAGCAACCTATATTAATGCCTGAAATAAATAGAATATCAAGAGGATGCACAGGAATAAAGAGAACTACTGGGCAACATCCCGGCGGAATTATAGTAGTACCTGCAGATAAAGAAATTTATGATTTTTGTCCTATACAAAAACCAGCAGATGATTTTTTTGCTAGATCAATCACAACACATTTTGATTTTCATTCCATACATGATAATTTGCTTAAATTGGATATACTTGGTCATGATGATCCAACTGTAATACGTATGTTACAAGATTTAACAGGAATTGATCCGCTTACTATACCACTTGATGAAAAAAAAGTAATGTCTTTATTTTCATCTACTGATGTATTAGGTGTAACTAAGGAACAAATAAATTCTGAAACAGGAACATTTGCTGTTCCTGAGTTTGGCACCAAATTTGTAAGACAAATGCTTATAGACACAAAACCTACTACATTTGGTGAATTAATTAGAATATCAGGATTATCTCATGGTACGGATGTTTGGCTTGGAAACGCACAAACTTTAATTGAAAATAAAGTTGCAACTTTAAGTGAAACTATATGTACTAGAGATGATATAATGATATATTTAATACATATGGGTGTAGAATCTTCAATAGCTTTTAAAACAATGGAAAGTGTTAGAAAAGGTAAAGGATTAACTGAAGATATGGAAAATGCCATGAAAGATGCAGATGTACCAGATTGGTATGTAGATTCATGCAAAAAAATTAAATATATGTTTCCAAAGGCTCATGCTGCAGCATATGTAATGATGGCTTATAGAATTGCATATTTCAAAGTATATTATAAGAAAGAATTTTATGCTACTTATTTAACAGTAAGAGCGAATAGTTTTATTTCAGATATAATGCTCAATGGAAAGCAAGTTGCTAAAAATGCAATAAAGGATTATGAAGTTAGGGAAAATCCTTCACAAACAGATAAAGATACATTAACAGTGTTAGAAATAATAAATGAATTATACGAAAGAGAGATTGCTTTTTTACCTGTTGATATATATTTATCTTCATCAAATAAATTTTTAGTTGAAGAACAAGGAATCAGACCACCACTTACAGCACTTACTGGTTTTGGCGGTGTTGATGCTGAAAAATTAATAGAAGCTAGGAAACAAGGAAAATTTGAATCTATTGAAGATGTTCAAATAAAAGCTAGACTCGGAAAGGTATCAATTGAAATTCTTGAAAAAAATGGATGCTTCAAAAACATGCCAAGATCTTCACAATTAAGTTTTTTGGATATGTAGCAGTTATATTAATAAAGATGGTAGAAAAAAGCAAAAAAAGTAAAAATGCTTGAAAAAGTAAAATAAATATAGTATAATGTATTTAAGGAGTTGATTTTTAATGAAATTAGATTTAACAGGATTACACACTGAAGTTACAGAAGCTATAAGAGAATTTACAGAAAGAAAAATTGAGAAATTGGGAAAATTTTTTGACGAAGTTACAATTTGCCATGTCACTTTTTCACCAGACAAGGAAAAACAACATGTTGATATAAGAATTGAATATAAAAGTGCAACATATTTAGCAAGCGAAGATTGCGAAGATTTATATTATGGTATAGAAAAAGTTATAGAAAAAATTGAAAATCAAGTTAGAAAAGCAAAATCAATTACAGAAAACAAGAGAAGAGACGGATTAATAAAAGAAGATAATACAAATGAATTAACTGTAGAAGAAATTTTAAACGAAAAAGAATAGGAGATTTTAATTATGGCAAGAAGAGAAGAATGTGCAGATTGTCACTGGAATGTAAAAACATCAACAGATGGCTCTATAAAATGTTATAAAGATAATGAGTGGCGTAGACGGAAAAGAAGCTGAGCAATGTCCAATAAATGAATATAAACCAGAATAATAAAAAACAGAGGAAATTTATAATGGAACCTAAGAACAGGACACACTAAAAAAGAGTGTGCAGTTCTTGGGTTTCGTTTTGCCTAAAAATATGATATAATATAAATAAAGATTGGAGGAATTATGAGTAAGATATTATTTAATGA